>ERZ842401.1330-NODE-1330-length-35606-cov-7.054851_pt1 | contig 35606 bp, 27 predicted proteins | sample MGYA00521270_ERZ842401 | MGnify/ENA primary metagenome ERZ842401 (study PRJEB31892, sample SAMEA3878208) | bioreactor metagenome | biome: Moose rumen | place: Sweden | collected 2011-10 | study: EMG produced TPA metagenomics assembly of the PRJEB12797 data set...
CGTGAGCTGGGTTCAGAACGTCGCGAGACAGTTCGGTCCCTATCTGTTATGGGCGCTGGAAGTTTGAGAGGAGCTGCTTTTAGTACGAGAGGACCGAAGTGGACGAACCTCTGGTTTACCAGTTATCCTGCCAAGGGTAAGTGCTGGGTATCTAAGTTCGGAAGGGATAACCGCTGAAAGCATCTAAGCGGGAAGCCCACCTCAAGATAAGACTTCCCCGGGGATTCGATCCCCCTGAAGGCTCCTGGGACACTACCAGGTCGATAGGTTGCAGGTACAAGCGCCGCGAGGCGTTCAGCCGAGCAGTACTAATAAGCCGTGAGGCTTGACCATATTATTGATTCCGCGCGCAGCGCGCAGGCTCCGGGCCTCCGGGCGGCCCCCGCATCAGGGCGGGCGACGTACGGAGGCGACTGATGATAAGGAATTATTCCTGGTGGCCACAGTGGAGAGGCAATACCCGTTCCCATACCGAACACGGAAGTCAAGCTCTCTTACGCCGATGATACTGCCTTCGTGGCGGGAAAGTAGGTAGCTGCCAGGATTTTTTTTGCCCGCACGGTCTTTCCGCATCCATGCCCGCACTTTTGCCGGCATCCGGGATTACAGGGGGCGTGGTGGACGGGAACGGCGCGGCGGTGCGCTACATATGATGCGGGAAGGATTACGGTATCCTCTTCCCGGACGGACTGCGGGCATCCTGCGGAATTTGCGCTTGTGAAATCCTGAATAAAAATTATGGAAAATTCTATGACGGTTTTGCAGATTCGAGATTATCTTTGCTCTTTTGCGGATGTGCGTATGGCGGGTTTTACAAGTAAGCTTGTGCCTGGAATTGAGCAGGATTTTTTGGGAATTAAGACGCCTGTTTTGAGGGAATTTGCAAAGGATATATATCGTTCCGATTCTTATTCGGAATTTTTAAGGGATACTCCACACGTTTTTTTTGAGGAAAATCAACTACATGCTTTTATTATTTCGCTCATACCGGATTTTTCTGCCTGTGTTGCAGAGGTTGAGCGCTTTTTGCCATTCGTGAACAACTGGGCAACCTGCGATCAGATGATTCCGCGCTGTTTTAAGAAGAAACGCGAACTTTTGCTTCCGTATGCAGAACGTTGGATGCAGAGCGGAAGGACGTATTCGGTTCGTTTTGGAATAAAATGTCTTATGGATTATTTTTTAGATGATGCTTTTTTTGATGAAATTCTTGCGAAAGTTGCGAAAATCAGAAGCAGCGAATATTATGTGAATATGATGATAAGTTGGTTTTTTGCGACTGCACTTGCAAAGCAATGGGCCGCGGCGTTTCCTTATGTGCGCGACCGATGCTTGGACGATTGGTGTATGAAAAAGACCGTTCAGAAGGCAGTGGAAAGCTTCAGAGTTCCGGCGGAGCATAAACGGGAGCTTCGCGCTGTTCTTGAGGTATAGATATGAAGGATTCTTTTAAGAGTGTCCGCGTGGATGAAAACAGTCCAAAATGGGCGGCGGCAATAAAGCGTGAGATTCAGTTGTATTCACGCAACGAAATCCGCTCTGAATTTGAGCGCGATTATACGCGCATCCTGCATTGTCAGGCGTTCAGACGCTTGAAGCACAAAACGCAGGTTTTTTACGCCACTCACAATGACCATGTTTGCACGCGCATGGAGCATGTGATGCACGTGGCGTCTGTTTCTAAGACGATAGCAAAATATCTGGGGTTAAATGAGCAGCTTGCTGAGGCCATTGCGCTGGGACATGACATTGGGCATGCTCCGTTTGGGCATCATGGAGAGGACTGCTTGAATAGCCTTATGGAGCAGAAGGAAGGTCATAATGCGCCTAAGAAATTTTGGCATGAGCGGAACAGTCTTTTTTTTGCGGATTATATTGAGACTTTGCCGGATCCTGATGCGATTGAGCAACCGCTGAATCTGACGTATGCCGTTAGGGATGGGCTGATTTGCCATTGTGGGGAAATTGACCAGCAGGGAATTAAGCCACGTGAGGATGCGATTGATTTGTATTCGATTAAACGCCCGGGAATCATTCAGCCGTTCACATGGGAAGGCTGTGTCGTAAAAATTGCGGACAAAATTGCCTATCTTGGGCGCGACATTGAGGACGCGCGCTTGTATCATATTCTGGATATGGGCGCGTACCGACATATCCGCGAGATTGTTGCGTCTACCTTGAACAGCAAGGGCGCACATGCGTTTCGCAGCGGTAAGGCGGTGAATACGACCGTGCTGATAAACGATATGATTGTTGACTTGTGCGAGCAGTCCACTCCGGAAAAGGGCTTGTGCTTCAGCGACGAATATTTCCGCTTTATAATTGAGCTTAAAAAATTCAATTTTGCCCATATTTATAATCATTGGCGGCTTAAGGAATTTACGGTTTATGCGAGCAGTGTGATTCAGACGATATACCGCACGCTTATGCGCTCATACGAATATGTTCTGAACGGACGCGCGGGGCAGGCGTTGCGCTATTATCCAAACCTTTCAAAAACTTTTGTGGATTGGCTTATAAAATACTCAAATTATCTGCCGATTGCGGCGAACGGACATCGTATGGATAGAAAAAAACTGCTCCGCTACAACACATCGGCAATTTTTAATATTGAGGAACGCGACAGCTTTGAAAAATGCGTGGTGGAATACATAAGCGGCATGACCGATGCCTACGCGATTCAGGTATACGAGGAAATCATTACGTTCTGACAAAAAAAGAGCCGCCAGAAAAAGGAGGAAACTGGCGGCTCTCGGTTGGGTGTCTTTATTATTAATCGCTTTCATATATAACAACACAGAATCAAAGAACTGGTTACAAAAAAGTGATATTTTTTAAACTTGACTGTATGAAAAGAATTCTGTTAGAATACATAAAGAATGACAAAAAATAAAAAAATGTCATTTTGAAAACGAGGTAATTATGTCTAAGAAGTATGCTTTTCTTTTCCCTGGTCAGGGTGCTCAGGTTCCTGGAATGATAAAGGATCTTTGCGATGCATATCCTGAAGCACGCAAGGTTGTTGATGATGTTACGAAAATTACAGGCGTTGATATGCCTAAGCTTCTTTGGGAATCGGATCAGGCTGTTCTGAGCCGCAGTGACAACAGCCAGCTTGCAATTACGACTGCTTCTATTGCCGTGATGAAGGTTCTGGAAACTAAGGGCATTACTCCTAGCGCTGCCATGGGATTTTCTTTGGGTGAATTCCCTGCACTTTACGCTTCTGGCGTTCTTTCTTTTGAGGATGTGATTAAGGTTGTTCGTGAGCGCGGCGTTATCATGCAGAATACTTGTGAGAATATTGCAAAGGCTAACGAAGGTCATGCTCCTGGTATGACTGCCGTAATTGGCCTTGGTCCGGATCAGGTAAAGGACATTTGTTCCGGAATCAAAGATGCTTATGCCGCAAACTTGAACAGTTCCGTTCAGACTGTAGTGAGCGGAACTTTTGATGCTCTTACGGAAGTTGAGGCAAAGGCAAAGGAAGCTGGTGCCCGCCGTGCATTGCGCCTTGCTGTTGCAGGTCCGTTCCACAGTCCGCTGATGCAGGAAGCTGCCGATAATTTTGAAAAGGCAATTGCTGGCGTTAAGTTCAACAATCCTTCAAAAACTTTGTTCAGCAATGTGACTGGTAAAGAAGCAACTGACGGAGAAGAAATCAAGAAGAATGCCGTGCTTCATCTTACAAACCCTGTTCGCTGGACTGATGAGGAGAAGGTTCTTAACGATTTGATGGAAAAAGACGGTGATGAATGGGTTCTGGTTGAGCCTGGCGTTGGAAAGGTTCTTGCCGGTTTGTGGGCAAAGACTGATTATGCTGCAAAGTACAGCTGCGTTTCGGTTAACTCGGTAGAAAGCCTTGATGAGCTTGTAAAATAACCTTCTGAAAAATATATAAAGGAAAAAAGAATGGATTTGTTGAAAGGAAAAAAAGCGCTTGTCACAGGTTCCAGCCGTGGCATTGGGCGAAAGATAGTTGAAGTTTTTTTGGCCAACGGTGCTGAAGTGTGGGGCTTGTGCTCAAAACCGAGCGCTGCAAAGCCTGAGCTTGAGACATTCGCTTCTGAGAATGGAACTAGTTTTCATGAGGTTTGTGCGAATGTAGGGGATGCCGCTCAGCTTACGGAAGTTGTGAAGGGAGCCCTTGCAGAAGCAGGTAACTTTGACGTTCTTGTGAACAATGCCGGCATTACCCGCGACGGCTTGAGCTTTAGGATGAAGATGGAAGACTGGCAGGACGTTCTGAACGTGAACCTTACGGGTACTTTCGTTGTTACTCAGATTGTCTCAAATGCGATGCTGAAGGCTAGGACTGGCTCAATAATCAACATGAGCTCAATCGTGGGCGTTCATGGTCAGGGCGGCCAGGTGAACTATGCTGCTTCAAAGGGTGGTTTGATTGCCTACTCAAAGAGCCTTGCAAAGGAAGTGGGTGCGCGCGGAATCCGCGTGAACTGCATTGCGCCGGGCTTTATTGAGACGGACATGACTGCCGTTCTTAAGGAAGATTTGAAGCAGGCAATGATAGAAGCCGTTCCGCTGAAGCGCGGCGGAAAGCCCGAGGACATAGCGAATGCCGCCTTGTTCCTTGCCAGCGACATGTCAAGCTATGTGACAGGTCAGGTTCTGGGCGTTGACGGCGGAATGGGTGCCTAGAATCGAAGTGGGCAGATGCCTGTGCGAGTTTGCGTAGCAAACTCGGTAGTGAGGCGAAGCGAACGGAGCTTACCGAGATTTATCGAGGTGCCTAAAATAGGAAATCCGTTAAAAAACGAGGGAACGTGTGGTTTCGCTAGGCTCAACCACCGGTAGAGGCGGAGCCGAACGGGGCGTTGCGGGGTGCCCCCGCTGGAGGGGGTAGGCGAAAATGAACGGTGATTGAGCTTGTCGAAATAACCGTTTACTTTGAGCCGAGGGGGAGACTTCCCCCGACTTGAATGATAAGAATACTGCGAAAAACATTTATATAAAGGAAAAAACGATGGAAAAACGACGAGTTGTGATTACTGGAATGGGTGCTATTACTCCGCTTGGAAATAGCGTTGAGGAATTCTGGAACGGCATTAAGGCTGGAAAAAGCGGAATTGCTCCAATCACTCATTTTGATGCGACTAAAAACAAGGTTCACTATGCGGCTGAGGTAAAGAACTTTAACGCCGGTGACTTTATGGATCCGAAAAATGCGCGCAATATGGCTCGGTTCAGTCAGTTTGCGGTTGCGGCTGCTGGTCAGGCTTTGAAGGATTCTGGGCTTGAAGGAAATGCCGAGGTTCTTGACGAGACTGGTTGTATTCTTGGTGTTGGAATCGGTGGTTTTGAGATTACTGAGGAAGGTGCCCGCGGTTATTTTAAGAGTGAATGCACTAAGACGGCTCCGATGACTATTCCAAAGCTTATTCCTAATGAGGCCGGCGGAAACATTGCCATAACTTATGGCTTGCACGGTCCGGTTGAGTCTGTTGCTACGGCTTGTTCGAGCGGTACTGATGCTATGGGCGTTGCTTTTGACATGGTTCGTTCTGGCCGCCTTGATGTTTGTATGACTGGTGGTACTGAGTCTACGATTAACGGTTATGCAATCGTTTCTTTTGAGGTGCTGCATGCGCTTTCCACTGGTTTTGACGAGGATCCGACAAAGGCAAGCCGTCCGTTTGACAAGAACCGCAATGGCTTTGTTATGGGCGAAGGTTCTGCAATCCTTATTTTTGAGGAATATGAGCATGCTAAGGCTCGTGGAGCAAAGATTTACGCTGAGGTTGCCGGTTATGGCGCTTCTTGCGACGGTTACCACCTTACTTCGCCTAATCCGGACGGAGTTTGCGGCTCAAAGTGCATGACTCGTGCCCTTAAGGATGCCGGAATGGATCCGAGCGAGATTCAGTATTACAACGCTCACGGTACCTCAACTCACATCAACGACCCGAGCGAAACGAACATGATTAAGCTTGCCTTTGGCGAGGAAAACGCAAGAAAGCTCAAGATTTCTTCTACAAAGTCAATGCACGGTCACTGTCTTGGTGCTACTGGTGCCATTGAGGCTATGGTTTGCGTTAAGGCTATAAACGACAGCTTCTTCCCTGCGACAATCAACCTTGACGAGCAGGACGTGGAAGGCGGTTGTGACTTGGACTACACTCCTAACAAGGGTGTTCCGGGCAACATTGATGCTGCAATGAGCGCAACATTTGGCTTTGGTGGTCATAACGGAGCCATCATTCTGAAGAAGGTGAAATGAACGAATTTTGCAAGGGCGGGCAATCTGAATAACCGACTTGCAAAAAACTGAAAGGCGGCTTTCTGCATGATTTGCGTGCGGAAAGCCGTTTTTTTTTTTGTTCTGTTGAAAAGTGTGTTAGTGTTTGCTACCTTATCAGTAAGGATTTTTGGGAAGTATGACTTTAAACGAGATTCAGATTGGGCAGAGCGTTCGGGTTGAGCGGCTGGGCGGAAACGGCGAGCTTAGGCAACATTTTTTGGATATGGGAATTATTCCGGGAGCGGAGATAACTTTTGTTAAGTATGCGCCGCTTGGAGATCCTATGGAATTCCGGCTGCACGGATATGAGCTTACACTGCGTAAGACGGACGCGGAAAGGATTGAGGTTGCTCCAGTTTTTGAGTCAGAGGAGGCTGCGATTTCGCCCCTGCTTGCGCAACCTTCTGTGCGACAGAGCTCAGGACAGGCAGGCTCTGTCATCGCTCGGAATGCAGCAATCACCGGGCAAAATGAGGCAAATGGCTTGCATCCGGGCTTGGGCGAGGGCGGTAAGTTCCATGCAAAGGGAGACGGAGCCCCGCTTGCAGAAGGAACAGTGCTTACATTTGCTCTGGTGGGAAATCAGAACAGCGGAAAGACGACGCTGTTTAATAAGCTTACCGGTTCAAATCAGCATGTGGGCAATTTTCCAGGCGTTACGGTGGACAGAAAGTCCGGGGCAATCCGCGCTCATGAGAATACGCTCATCACGGATCTTCCGGGCATTTACTCAATGTCGCCATATTCGAGCGAGGAACTTATTTCGCGCAACTTTGTTCTTGAGGAAAAGCCTCATGCCATAATCAATATTGTGGACGCAACCAACATAGAGCGGAATCTTTACCTTACGATGCAGCTTTTGGAGCTGAATATTCCGATGGTCATTGCGCTGAACATGATGGACGAGGTTGCTGCGAACGGCGGTTCAATTGACGTGAATAAGATGGAGTCAATCCTTGGTGTGCCGGTGGTACCTATTTCTGCAAAGAAAAACCAGGGAATTGAGGAGTTGGTGGAGCATGCTGTTCATGTGGCAAAATTTCAGGAGCCGCCGCTGAGACAGGATTTTTGCGATAAGACTGCAAACGGCGGAGCAGTTCACCGGGCTCTGCATGGAATCGTTCATTTGATTGAAGATCATGCTGAGAAGGCTGGAATTCCGGTGCGTTTTGCGGCAAGCAAGTTGCTTGAAGGCGACAAACTGATTCTGTACAAGCTAGAACTTGATGTGAACGAGAAGGAAATGCTTGAGCATATTTCGTTGCAGATGGAAGCGGAGCGCTCTCTTGACCGAAGTGCCGCCATTGCCGACATGCGGTATTCTTTTATTTACCGGCTCTGCGATGCGACCGTAAAGCGCCCCAAGGAAAGCAAGGAACGTGAGCGCAGCCAGCGGCTTGACCGCATTCTTACCGGAAAATGGACTGCGATTCCGGCGTTTGTTGGCATTATGGCGCTTGTGTTCTACCTTACGTTCAATGTGATTGGCGCATGGCTTCAGGAGCTGCTTGAAGGCGGAATTGACAAAGTTACGGAACTTGCGGATGCCGCCCTTACAAGCGTTGGAATGAACGAGGTTCTTCACGGTCTTATAATCGACGGAATTTTTGCCGGCGTTGGAAGCGTGCTTTCGTTCCTGCCGATTATAGTGACGTTGTTTTTCTTTCTTTCCATGCTGGAGGATTCCGGCTACATTGCGCGCGTTGCGTTTTTTATGGACAAGCTTTTGCGAAAAATAGGGCTTTCAGGAAGAAGTATTGTGCCTCTTTTGATTGGCTTTGGCTGCTCTGTTCCTGCTGTTATGGCAACGCGGACTTTGCCCAGTGAGCGCGACCGTCGCATGACCATTCTGCTTACGCCGTTCATGAGCTGTACGGCAAAACTTCCGATTTATGCGTTCTTTGTGAGCGCGTTCTTCCCTGAGCACGCTGGTCTGATTATGACGGGCTTGTATCTTATGGGAATTCTTGTGGGAATTTGCGCGGCATTTTTATACAGAAAGACTTTGTTCAAGGGGGAGGCGGTTCCGTTTGTGATGGAGCTTCCGAATTATCGTCTGCCGGGCTTGCAGAATACGGCGCAGCTTTTGTGGGAAAAGGCAAAGGACTTTTTGCAGCGTGCCTTTACGGTGATTTTTGTTGCGACGATTGTGGTGTGGTTCCTGCAAAGTTTTAACTGGAAGATGCAGCTTGTTGATGACGCAGAAATGAGCATTCTTGCCTCCGTCGCTCGGCTGATTGCGCCGATTATGGCTCCGGCGGGGCTTGGGCAGTGGCAGATTTCCGTGGCGCTGGTAAGCGGCTTTATGGCAAAGGAAAGCGTTGTTTCTACGCTGGAAATTCTGTTTGCCGGCGGCGTGGACGCGATTCTTTCGCCGCTTACGGCAGCGAGCCTTTTGGTGTTCAGCCTGCTTTATACGCCGTGCGTTGCCGCCGTTGCAGCCGTAAAGCGTGAGCTTGGCGCAAAATGGGCGTTCGGCGTTGTGGTTGGGCAGTGTGCGGTGGCATGGCTTTGCGCGCTTTTGGTTCGTTTTATTGGAATTCTTTTGGGAGCCGCATGATGATTGTGAATGTGATTGCCGTTACTGTAATCGTGATTGCCCTTGCCTGTGCTGTCCGCAGCATTGTAAAACGCCGGAAAAGCGGCGGCTGTGGGTGTGGCTGCGGAAAAGAGGATTGTACGGGCTGCAAACGGTAAACGGCGCGGAAATCAATTTTATAGGAAGATGCATAAAAAATAGCGCGAAGGAGAAGTTGCAGACTTCAAAAACACCCATTTTTGTTGCCGCGTAAGCGGCAAACTTTATAAGTTCCAAGGCAAAAATGCGTGTAGCAAGCTAGCTTGCGGTTTTGAAGGATGAACTTCGACTGTAAGCTATTTTTTTTATACCTATACTCTAAAAATTGATTTCCATGGGTAAACGGCTAGGTCTGTTGTTTTTCCCGGTATAATCGGGTATGATTTAAACGCTTCTTTATGAGGCGCGATATATTTGAGAACGTGGAGAAAAAAAATGGCATTGACCACAGATATTAAATCACTTTTGCCACACCGCGAACCGTTTTTGTTCGTGGATGCAATCATCAGCGCGGACGACAAGGGCTGTGTTTGCGAGCATACCTTTACAGAGAATGAATTCTTTTTTAAAGGACACTTTCCGGAATATCCTGTAGTTCCTGGCGTAATCCTGTGTGAGACGATGGCTCAGGCGGGTGGAGCGGCATTGCGCTACAGTGGCATAGTTCCAGCTGACGGACTTTTCTTTTTTGCAACTTTGGATAAAGTAAAATTCCGCAATCAGGTGCGCCCCGGCGACAAGGTGCGTATGGAAATAACATATCTTCGCACAAGTCCGAAGATGCTTAAGCAGGCCGGCAAAGCCTACGTAGGCGACACATTGTGCGCCGAAGCCGAGTGGATGTGCTTAGTTGGCTCTGCCAACTAAGCACACAGATTCAAGCAATGCTTGAATCTGAAAACTGCGAAGCAGTTTTTCCACGAGCAGAGTGGGCTGCTTGCAGCGCGGAGCGCAGCGACGCATGTGCCTCGTAGGTTCTGCTAACTAGCAGAACCTATGTGTGAGATAATTTCCTAGCACAACCAGAGGCGTAAGCGGCTGATGTGCTTAGTTGGCTCCGCTACAGGATTGATTTATAAAGCAGTTGCTTTTGGGCGGCTGCTTTTTTTATTGTCTGAATTGCATTTTAAGCCGATAATGGAAGAGTAGGATTATCATCTTAATTATGCAGAGCTGTCGACCTTTCCGGCAATTTCCATTTTCTCGCTTGTTCCGTCATGTTGCGTGCATGGCGGTGATTTTGCTATGCATTGGGGCTGGAGCGTGGGGAGATATAAACTGGGTAAAATCTGGTAAGGATAGTCATTTATCAAGTGATAGTGACAATGATGCCTATATTGTCAACATTGTAGGAGACTATACAGTAACTGATTATTGGAAGATAGGTAAGGTTATAATAAATTTAAATGATAACGTAGTAACTATAAAAACGTTAATGTATGGTGTGCAGAATAAATTGAATCTCAATTGTTCTTTTTTTGTAAAAGGTTCTGGTACACTTATTATTGAAAATTTGATTGCAAATGTGTCTGCAGATTCTTCATCTGAGGCTGGCTCAATTTCTATAAATGATTATTTAGAGCGAGATTATTTTTCCTTTGAGGCAGATCGTATATCTGGGCAGAATATAATTATAGGAACTGTCTCAAATACAATAAAAAACCTTCCCATTAATACCGAACTTAAAAAGTATTATTCTGATGTAACTTCGTTGCAATGGTATGGAAAAGAAGATACAAATTGGAATAATAAAAACAATTGGAATATACAGACACTTTCTGATTATACAAAACTTTCAAATGTGTCAGTAGAAATTCCTAGTGGTAGAGAGCATTATCCTATTTTGAATACTGATGAAACAGTATATATAAAAGATTTATATATATGTTCAGAAACAAGTTTTAATGCTGGTGCCGGTTCTTTGGTTTTTTCTCCTAATGGAACAATTACAAATTATCTTAATGAATCAACCTCATTGGAAATAGGAACCTTGATGGCTCTTGGTAATTTAAATATCAGTGGCAATGGAAACCTTTGCGTGAGAGAAAAACTTGTTTCTCAAAATAGCGGAACAATTACTGTTGATGAAAATCAGAGTTTAAGTTTTTTGCAGAAAAATTCATCTATAAGACTTGAATTGAAAGAGGGTAAACTTGATGCAAAAAAACAAATAGTCGTAGGAAGTAATAATGTTGATACAACGATAGTTCTTGTTTCTGGAGAAGTTGAATGTGCGACATTTGATTATCCTAATACAGGAACACATGTTTGTACAATAAATGAGGGAGCTGAACTTTCGATGTCAACCCTATATGGTGATGGTGTTTCAGGAGGAATGACATTTAATGGCGCTGGCATTCTTAAGATTCCTGGGTCGGGTGCAAATATTAGTTGGGTTGGAAATGGTAATAAAATAAAGACAATTAATTATGACACCTCGGCAGGATTGTCTATAAAGACTTCAAATTCCCCTACGTATTATAATGTAAGCGATAATGGAAAGAACTCATTTCCATCTCAAAATATAAAAATAACCATGAGAGCCGGAAGAGATAATAATCAGACTCCTTGGAGTAATATTGCTTTTCCCTATAAAGTTGAACTTTCAAATGGAAACTTTCAAATAGGGAATGTCAGCTTGGAGACAGGTTTATTTAATTTTGTAACAAATAAAGATAATGTTGAGAATGTCTATGAATTAAGAACCGATGATACTGTTGATGATGATTATAATGGAGGGTTTACTGTAACTTTTTATGTGCCAGATGGTAGTGGACTTATTCTTGATGTCCTCTCTTGGTATCATAATGTTCCCACATGGACAGGAGAAACTAGTTCTTCATGGGCGAATACTGCTAATTGGACAGGTTTACCTACAGGCTGGACGAACGAAAATTTAAAGACCATGCAAGGGTATGAGGTAAAGATTAATTATGGATGTAATAATTATCCAGTGATTTCTGATAGTGATGATATAAGTGTTAAATCGATAAATGTTCAGGGGGGGGCGAAATTTACAATTTCAAATGGAGAATTGAAAACTTCTGCTATTTCGATTGTTGGTGATTATTCTTTTGAAGATGCCAATTTTACCTACTCCGGTGGCAGTATTTCGGGGCTTGATGGGGGAAAGGCGGATTTTTTTGCGAGGGGGAATTCTGAGATTCAGATAACGGCTTCGGGGACGTTTGAGGTGAACAAGTTTTTGCTTGGAGAGGAGAGCGGAACTGATACGCGACCGACGATGTATTTGAATTCTGCGGGTTTTAAAGTCAATGGGCAATATACAAATGATGGTGGCACCATTCATACAAAACGACCTTTAGGTGTGGAGCTGAGCGTTGTTCCTGCGGACGGTGGTTCTGGCGTGGTAACGGATGGCGGCACATGGGTTTTTGATGCGCCGGATTCTGCGGATGTGTGCGTTGGTGCGGTTACCAATCTTACTTATAAGAATGTGATTGTGTATGCGGGGCAGGGCGATACGTACAAAACCTATGTAATGGGGAACATTGCGGCGGATTCGCTTAAAATATATGCTGAAAATGGTTCTTCGGCCAAGCTGACGGCGTACAATGCTTCGTCTTTTGAGGAGGTGACAATTGATGCACCTGTTGAATTGCATGCCGACATGGAATTTTCTACGAGCAGTAATTCTGTAGATTATGATGTGTGTTTTAAGAAGTCTCTTTCTGCGGACGGTTATGACCTTGATTTTTCAGGCCAGGGTTTCGTTCTTTTTTCTGGCGCGGTTACGGCAGAAACGCTTACAACGGAGGCTTCTTGTTCTGCGGGACTTGGCGGCTCTGTTACGACAACCGGGGCGCAAACATATAAAGAAGGAACGACTGTTTTTGCTGATTCAGTGCTGATTGCGGGAACTGCGGGCAGCCCTTCCTTGGTGACATTTGAAAAAAAACTTGATACGGCAGATGAGGCAAGTTCTGCACCGACGGTTACAATCGGCTCAGAGGCAATTGCTACTAATGTGGTTTTCAACGGCGCGGTTGGAAGCGAGAGCCCATTGAAAGGAATGACGATTTACGGCAAGACTACGCTAGGCTCTTCTTGCTCGGCGATAAAAACGAATGGCGAAGGCGTGGCGGTATTTAAGGGCGGATTTGAGAACACACCATCGCTTTTGCTTACCGGTAATGCCGAAATTTACGGTGGAAACACATTTACGTCGTTCATGGTGGACAATTCTGACATTGCTTCTCCCACTACGGTTAAATTTGAACCAAACAAGGCTCAAATCTTCAACACTCTGATAACGAGCGGCACGGTTCTTTTTAATGGCAATTCCGCACAGAACGTGCTTACGCTTACCAGCACGGACGGCGCTGAAAAATGGCAGGCAGTCTTTAAGAATAAGCCGACGAACGAGAATTTTTCGTATACCCGCGTCTCATATGCAACATCTTTGAATGACACTTATAGCGTGAATGCGCTTAGAATTGTGCCGAACGCATCGCGCGTAAAGGAAGGCGTTGCAAAGTCGACGGAAAATTGGTTTGCAAACGTGTCTTTTAAATGGACTGGCTCGGGTGCTAATGACTTGTGGACTACTACGGACAACTGGCTGTATTACGACACGGACGACGGTTCCACTTCGCCGGCGGAGACGGTGCCAGAATACACGGCAGGAAGTGGCGAGGACTATTCCGTTCTGTTTGACGCTGATTTTGATTTTGCGGCGGCTTTTGCTGGTGTTTCTCCGGCTGTTTCTGAGGTTGTGCTTGGCGGCGTTACGATAAGTGAAAAAGACTCTGCGGCGGACGGAATTCGGTTTGCGCTTGCTGACGGCAAGCTTACGGCAACCGATTTTACCGCCGGAAAGAACGCCGTTCTTGCGCTTTATCCGCGCGGTGATTCTCAGACGGCGGCGGATGTGCTTTCTGTTTCTGGAACGAAGACCATTGATTCTTCGGTGGCGGTTGAATATTATGACGGCAATAAGGCCGTGAGCGGAAAAGCGGTGTATCCGGCGGTGCAGAACGGAATTCAGTCGTTCAGCACTCTTAGGGTGAGTTTGCAGAATGCGTCGTCTTTGCTGTCTTTTGCGGATGCGGTGAGCGCGACAGACTCGGTAACCCTTGACGGAAGCGGAATCAGTTTTTCTGACCAGCTTACCTTGGGCGCGCCGGGCGGTTCTGCGGCAACGCTCAGTGCGTCGGGTAACGTTTCGTTCGGTTCGCTCGTGTGCGAGGCTCCTGGCTCCACACTTACTTTTGCGGCTGGAACGGTGCAGACGGTTTCTACTGCGCTTACGTTGGTCGGCACAGAATTATCTCCAATTATCTTAAAATCGAACACAGACGGTACGCCGTGGCGTTTGGACTGCTCCGGTGCGAGCGCTCTTTTAGTACATGATGCGAGCATTTTTGACTCTTATAATATTTCGCTAGATGCACAGGGAACGGCTGTCCGCATAAATACATTCAAGAGTGTTGACGGCGGCGGAAACGCAGGCTGGAATTTTCCTGGAACGACGTACACGTGGCAAGGGGGTGCGAGCGGCAGCGAAACGGACTGGCAGACCGCCGCTAACTGGTTGCCTGCTTCTGTTCCGGGGCAATACGCTACCGTCGTCATTCCGGCGACGAGCGCCACGACGAATCCCGTGCTTACGGCAGGCGTTGACCTTGCGCGCGCGAGTGTTACGGATGAGGTTGATGGTGCGGAATATGGAAGCTCTCTTGCGGTGCAGGGCGACGCGACTTTTTCTGCCGCGGCATTCCCGCTCACCGTGGGTGCGTTTGACCTTGCTTCCGGCGCATCTGCAACCTTCCGTGGTGGTACGCTCGCGGCAGACCGCGTTTCCATAGCGCAAGGCGCGTCGGCGGATTTTGGCTCTTCTTCTGTTGTTGCCACTGCGCTTATAAACGACGGCGATGTGCGTCTTATTGGCGCTGGGGGGCAAACCGTCGCATCTACCGTAATGACCATAACGAACGGCGACGGAAGCTCCGTTGAATACTACAGCGACGGCGCGGCGCTTACCGAAACGCTTGCCTGGGGTAACAAATATTCAACGCTGCGTTTTAACGGCACGGCAAACTTTACGGCGGCAGAAAGCGCCGAAGCTACTCTTGCAGAAATAAAGGCGCAGACAACGCTGGGTGGCTCCGGCGAGGGAGCGCTGACCTTGAATTCCCCGCTTACGGTGGACATGAGCGCTTCATCCCACTTTGCCACGCAGATTCCGCTTACGGTAAGCGGCGCGACGGAGCTTAAAGCGGGAACTGTTTTGTTTGGCGCTCCCTTTGTTGGTGCGGAAGTTACAGTTGACGAGGCGCTTGTTAGCGCAGGCGCGGCATTTACGAGCTCGGATTTTACGATGAAGGGCGGCAGTTTTACAGCGAACGACACGCTTAGCTGCCAGAATCTTGCATGCTTTGGCGGAACGCTGAGCGCAAACGCCGACATCACGGCAAGCAAGGATATGCTGGTGCTGGGCGAGGACTATTCTGCGGATGACCCTGTTACCGGAATTTCCGGGCTGCTTGCCTACACCACAAGCCGCGGAGCCACGCTCAATTACGGCAAGGCATTCCCGGCGGGACCGTATGATGCCCGCATAGCCGTTTCGTCCGGTAAGAAACTGAGCGTGGGTAAAAATTTTTACGTGAACGGAGCGGAACTTGCCGGACAGAGCGCAGCCGAATGGCTTTTGTGTCTTGCGCCCAATAGAACGGCGCAAAACGGCTTTGCAGAGGCCTACAACTCAAAAGTCTCCTATTCAAAGGTAATCTGTTCTGACGGAACTGAAGACGGAAGCCATGCGCAGGTTGCCTCGGAAAATTGCACGGAGATGATTGATGGTTCGTGCGTGAACTGGGATTTTGACGCGCCCACAATTGCAGAATCGTACACAGTCTATGATGACGTTGTGTATGTTCGCTTTGATCGGGCGATGCGCAATTCCGGCGGGGAATTTGCGGCGGCTCTGACCGGAGGTGCGGTTTCTTACGGAACGGAAGGCACTTTGGCGCACTATTCGGGCTTTTATGCAGACGCGGAATGCACTACGGCGCTGGCGGTGGCTGAGGACGGCATTACAGAAGCTTTCATAAAATCGGATGCAACGTGGAATACGGACGCAACGGGAACGAACTCCGGGGCGGACGAAAGCACGGACAGGGGCGGCACTCACCGGACGGCGATTCCGTTTGTGGACGTTCCTGCGTCATATGCGTCCGGGGGCGATGGTGCAGTTCTTACGCTGCATGTGCTTACGGATTGCTATGGGCGGCGGCTTACCAATTATGGCTCTTTGCAGGGGGGCGCGTCATTTACGGCGGTAAGCGACCGGGCGGCGCCTGTTCTGGTGGGCGCACGAACCGGGCAGGAACTGCATTCCGCGCCAACGGGGACGGCTGCCTCGCAAAAAATGTACGACAGCCACAATTTTGTTGAGTTCGCATATTCGGAGCCGGTGAATTTTGGCGGCGCAGAGGCGGGAACGCTGCTTTTGAGCGACACGACAGAAGCAAAGAATGTGAATGTGCGCGCAACCCTTGCGCTGGGAGCGCATTCTGCGAGCGAGGGTTCGAGTACGGCTACGGCAGGAAGTGGCATTCAGTTTGCGGGGCTTGCCTCGTTTACAAGCGGTGCGCTTACGACTGGCACGGAGAACGCCGTGGATGCAACCGTACATGCGCTGTACCGTATTTTTGCGCGGACGGCGGAAGACGCGCAGAGCGGCGCGACCTCGTTCCAGACGCACCGAATTCGCGAGGCTGTAGCGGGCTTTGTTGACGGCGAGCGGACGGCTGGCTCCGGCTCCTATTACCATTGGCTTGGCTACATAGATTCCGCCACGCTGCCAGCGGGTGCTGTAACGCCGCTTGCAAACGCCCAGCTTACCGATGCCTCGGGAAACGCCATTGACGCATCTGGTACGGAGCAGCACCCGCTTACGGCGCTTACCACGGATTCCACGGATTCCGAACTGTACGGCGCATGGGATGTGTCTGCGCCCGTGTTTGCGGAATACAATTCCCTGGAGAATACCGGCGCGGGCTTCCGTGGCAGCGCGGAGATTGCAGGTGGAACCAACGGAACTTCCTCTATCCTGACCCGGCTTGAATTCCACGTATGGGACAACGGCGCTGACGTTTCTGCTGCGGATGGAACGGAATGGTTCACGCAGGTCGGCTGGCGTGCCGAAGGCTCGGCCTCGCTCAAAACGGACTACAGCTATGCGCCAGATGTTATAGGCGGTGCGCGTCCATATGCTGCGGCACAGCGGCGCACGCGGGGCGGAATCCGCTATTCCTCGCTGTACGACAAGACGGCGTACTTCTCGTATTCACCAAGCCGTTCCGCAGACCACGCGGAGTACAATTTTGATTCCTCTCAGAGCATGGGAAGCGGCAAGGTCGTTCGCAACACGATGTTCTTTACCGGCGAGACCGGTTATACCGAAAGAGAAAATTACCGCGCTGTTACTGCAAGCGACGACAACTTGTATTTTGCCGCATATTTTGAACGTTCTGCCAAGTGGTCGCTGAACAACACCTTCTTCGTGCAGTTTGACGAGCGGGCGTGCGTTACCGATTTGGCGGGAAACCGCATGAAGTCGGCGCAGATTCATTCCATCGACAGCTCAAATCCACGGTTCACTCTTTCGCTTGCGCGGGCGGACGGCGACCAGCTGTATTTTGTGGTGAACAAAAAGCTTTCGCTTGGAAAGGTAAAGCTCATTCCGAATGATTCTGACAAAGCGGTGGAGTACTCAGCGCTTGAGAAAATTCCGCAGAGCCTTCGCATCATAAAAATCGATTCGTCAGGAAGCTATGTCGTTTCCGACGATTTGCAGGTTGCCCAGAACGTTCCTGCAAAAAAGGCGTTCCAGACGGAAAATTTCACCGGGCTGACCGTAACCTTGAGCCGTCCGGTAACGCTTGAGGATATTCGCACGTGCTTCCTTCAGGCGTATGCAGCGGAAACCTCAAAGGAACCTGTTTCTGGGGCGGCGGGAGCATACGTAACGTTCCTTCAGGATGAACAGACAAACTACGTTCTGCATGGAGAGGCGCACCCGCTTTCTGACTTTGCGATTGACGTTGTGAACCCGGTGTATGCCTACGACAGCGGCATGACCGACGAGGCGCAGGGCGGCGCATACCTAGAGGGAAGCCTTTCTGTTCACGACTGGAGCGCCAGTCAGCGCAATTTTGGAACATTGCGCGCAGGGAACGACATTTTTATAAAGGCAGTGCTTTCGGGCTGCGACGCGGAATCAGACTCGCTCCCCGGCTCTGTTTCCGTGTATCTTGACAGCGCGCCGGACGAGCAGAGCATAAGCGGCAAATTCAATGCCGATATGGTGTCTGAGGATGCAAAAATCGATAAGCTTCGCTTATGGCTTCCGGGAAGGACTACGGCGCTTGAGGAAGTCGAGGTGATTCCGTCGCTTTCCAACGTGAACAATGCAAGCGGCTCTCTTCTGAGCTATGCCGCCCAGCCCGATGAGGACGACGCGCTTTCTTATCTGTTTGAAATTCCTGCTGCGGACATGTACGGCGCGGAAGCTGCGGATTCTTTGGTGCAGGCTGCTTCCGGAACTTCGGAGGCTTCTGCCAACGCAACCGCTTCTGAAGGCGGCGCAGGATGGAAGGCAGGAGACCAGATTTCGTTCCTCTTTGGCTTGAACGACAGTGCGGGAAGCTCGCTCAAGATTTGCCATTCGCCGGAATATATCGAAAGCTCCGACAGTTATTTTGTGCCTATGCAGCCGTTGTTTGCGCTCCGTCTTAAGAGCGCGGCTGACCTTTCCAGCGTGGATTTGTGGTCGTTCCGGCTTAAGTCAGTAACCTTGCAGCGCGGCGGCGTTACCATTTTGAACAACGTCATAAACGCGTCAAACGGCGAGCAGACAACGCTCAAGCTGGACATGGGCGCAGAAGGAAGCGTGAGCGTTATGGTCATGACGCTGGACGGCAACATCGTAAAATATTTGCATCACGGAACCGCGTCAAAAGGTGAGCATTACTTTAACTGGGACGGCACCACAAAAAGCGGCAGAACCGTTGCCCGCGGTCTTTACTTCATCCGAGTCATCGGCAGCGGCTTTGACGAAACCCGCAAGGTGCTGGTCGTAAAGGACTAGAGGGTGCGTTCTGCGATTGTGCAGTTTGCGTCTGTTCTTCAAAATTCCTGACCTTTTCATTTTTAGCGGGGCGTGCTATACTCTCCCTATGAAAAACATCTTGACAGCAGCAAAAGACTTCCTTAACGTTTCAGTTCAGTAAATAATATAGTCTCAAAAACAGTTCATATATATATGAAAAAAGCGCAGGTGTGCCGTTATGGTGCGCCTGCGCTTTTTTTTGTCTGGAGGAAAAATGAATAGAATATTGACCGTGTTTCTTGCCTCAATCCTTGTTTTGCCGGAGGTTTCCTGCTCAAATGACGTGGAAACAAAGTACGTGTATGTAGAGAAGAAAAAGGATGACACCGCCGCGCCAGCAGACGTAACTGGGCTTTCTGTCGTGAATAAAGGCGGTGCCGTCATGCTTTCGTGGACGGACGCTAGTGATGGCGACATTTTTGGCTATGAGATTTCATGGAATCAAAAAGAAACGCAAGGTATCGACAGTTCAGAAAGAGATTCTGCAAGTTCAGGTGATAGTGCAAGTACGGCTGATGACGCGAACAAAACGACTTCTGCTGATGACACAAAGCGCGAGCCGCTTACACAAGATTCTCTCGTTGTTTCACAGGGAAATGCGCATTGCTTCATAACGAACCTTGTGAACGGAACGGAATACACGTTTCTGGTAAAAGCCGTGGACACAAGCGGAAACAAAAGTGACGGCGTTTCCGTTGATTTTATGCCGTATCCCAATTTTATCGAAATATATCCTGATGTATCGCAACAGCCCACCAAGGCTTCCGTTCCTGTTGGGCTGACCGTTGTAAGCACCAACGAGGTAACGGACGTAAAATACTGCGCGGCTGCTGGCATTCGTTCTGCAAAGGATGTGTTTGACTCTGAGGAAGCGCTTAGCGCACAGCGGAGTGCTTCTTATTCAGAGCATAAGGCGGAATGGGCTTTTTCCGTCGTTCAGAACGGTTCGTATTCTGTTGTCGCAAAGGATTCACAAGAAAATTACGAAATTATTGAAATAATCGTGCGTGCCATTGACACAGAATGTTCCGACGTAAGCCGTCTTAAAGCGCTGTACGATGCGGATAAAAAGACGATAGCAGTTTCTTGGGTGAATCCGCTTGCGGCAGCAACCTATGACAGTCCTGTGGTAAAGGTGCGTGTTTCTTATAAAAGGAATGAAGAGGCGGACGTAACTTGCGAGGATTTTTTTGACGGTGGACGGCTTCAGGCTTCCGACGAGTGCGGAATGGGAATTTGCTGCGTGCGGCGGAAGGGAATCCTTTGAAGCAGAAAGCGTAACGATGACAAAATACAGCGGAAGCGATGATATTGATTCCGTCGCATGGTATAAGGGGAATGCCGGGGAATCCGCACATAAAATTAAGGGTAAGAGCGCAAACCTTGGGCTGTACGATTTGACCGGCAACGTCTGGGAATGGTGCTGGGATTGGCAAGGAACGCTTACGGCGGATACGCCTTCCACTGGCGCTGCAAGTGGCACCAAACGAATCCGTCGCGGCGGAAGCTGGCAATATGGAGAGCGCGAGTGCGGCGTTTTTGTTCAGACATACAACACCCCTGACACTTGTGCAAAAGACATCGGTTTCCGCGTCTGCCGTTCCGTTGTGCACTAGCGCGTGCAGTTGCGGTATTCAGACAAAAACTTTATACTGCTAGCATTATGAATTCTCAGGAAAGACTTTCACAGCGTTTTAACGACATGGGAAGATTTTTTTGTCAGAATATTTGTGCGCTGCCGGGTATTCTGGAAAACATAAGCCGCGATGGCTGTAAAATTTGCTATCAACTGCCGGTGTCCGTAGACATGGATTCTGACTATGAATCAAAAATCACGTTCGCGCGGGCGGCGGGCGCTCAGTTTTCGCTCGTCTGCCACCCTCAGTGGATAAAGGAATGCGGTTCCACCACGGAAATCGGCTTTAGAATTCTTCCTTCCACAGATTACGCGCGCCTTGCCGCTTACATTCAGCAGCTTGAGGAGGACAATTCCGAGGACATGCTTGAATTCCAGCCGAGTGAATCCGTATGCCAGATAATAAAGTAGCGCCTGCCTTTTCATGCAAAAAAATACCGGGAGTGGCGTTCCTTGCGTTCCCGGAGATGAGCGGAATGCTTCGCGCTGAGCTTGCGGGGCGGCTTGGCTTTAGCGCTGAGCCAACCTCTGTGTACGGCGACCTTTTGTATTATGCGGACTTTCCGGGATCTCTTATTGCCGAGGCGCTGACATTTGGTGCGAGCGGTGCGCCGGGCGTCAGCTCTCCTGTTCCGTATTGGGCGCGGTGTGCCATGCTTGACCCGCAGATTATTGATTTTGAATCAATTGGTGCGGCGGCTTCTGCGCTCAAGTCCATGCAGAGAAGCTGGGCACCGTATCAGTATCAGTTTTTTCGCCGCGCGAACCTCATTCAGGAAAAACTTCCCTACGTAAATCTAAAAATCCGTCGCTTTCCGGTGCGCATTCCGTCGTCTCCAATCGGGCTGTACACGCTCATTTCTGAAAAATCCATGATTGCCTCGCCTGCAACCAGCAGCTTTTTGCCTGCCGGTCAGCTTTTGTTTGAGGAAGACCACGAGAATCCTCCAAGCCGCGCCTATTTGAAAATTCAGGAAAGCCTTACGATGGCAAATCTTTTGAACGGAACTCCGCTTCCAAAGGCGGGGGAGCGTTGCTTTGAGGCTGGCGCGTGTCCAGGCGGGTGGACGTGGGTGCTTACAGGGCTGGGAGCCGCCGTATATGCCGTGGACCGCGCGGAACTTGCGCCGTCCCTTATGCAGAATCCGCTGGTAACGTTCCGGGCGCACGACGCATTTACGCTCAAACCCGCAGAAATAGGCTTCTGCGACTGGGTTCTGAGCGACGTCATCTGCTATCCGGAGCGCCTTTTAAAATGGGTCCGCGAATGGCTGGAAACTGGCTTATGCCGCAACATGATTTGCACTATAAAAATGCAAGGCGAGCCGGACTGGGCGGTTATACGCGAATTTGCAGAAATTTCTGGAAGCCGAGTCGTCCACTTGAACTACAACAAGCACGAGCTCACCTGGATTCACACGGAACCTGCGGCTTCTGCGGCAGAGGATTTGAAGTAGCATTTTTTTTTGCGGCATGGCGGACTAAGCCGTTCATTCGTTCTGCAGCCGTTCTATCAAATCTGGCAGCTCATACACAGAGTTGATTCGGAACGTCCGTCCAGGATGCGGGGGTACGCCCTTGAACAGCGCCGCCGCGTCCTTTGAAAGCGGTTTGCCGTTCTGAGTTCCCACAAGAACCGACGTTCCCCCGATTGCCGCGTAGCCGTTGGTGTATTTTACCAAATCGTCCAAAAAAAGAGCGTCATCTATGGTTGCGTCCGCCTTTTTTAATGCCGTCTGGAATGCGCTTGCATATGGCTTTCCCTGCAAATTAAAGTCGCGTATGTCGCAGATGTCGTCAAACAAATCCCGCACGTTCAGTTTTGCAAGAACCCGCTCCGCATGTTCGCGCGGCGCATTTGTGCATATGATTTTTGGAATCGGAATCGCCTGCAAAAATGGGCGCAGCCGTTCATCGCTCTCAAGTTCGTCAGCCTCGTTTTGCGGGTGTACGTGCGCAAAATAAGCCTCAACGTTGTTCATTCCCTCGTGTCGAAGCCATTCAAGCGTGGTTGAAAAATTCTTTATGTTCCTAAGCCGTCGTTCGGCTGCCGCCTCCGCGTTCTCATGAAAAAAATCCATTATGCATTCGCGCATGCGTCGGGTTATTCCAGCGTCCATCGCCGCAGAAGCGGGATACAGCGTGTTGTCAAGGTCAAAAATAAGGTGCTCGATTCTCATGCGTTCAGTATATACAAAAGTGCATGAAAAATGAATCGCGCCGTCCGCCTCTTTTTGCTTGCCATTTGTATTTTTTGGGATTAGGATAATTGAATACTCGTATATCGGATTCAGAGTGAAATCATCATTTGGATTCAAAGGGGAACAACATGGGAATTCAATTAAAAGACGCTTATGGAAAATATTTTAATGAAATGCTTGGACTTTCCAAGGCGCCTGCAAAGATTGATACCTCAAACGTCTATCAGGAAGCCAACAAGGATTTGACCAAATACATGGAAATAATCCTTTCGGAAAATTTTTTGCCGGGTTCCGGCTTGGGGAATGTGGAGAACTTCAAGGCGTTTTACGATGCCGTTACAAAAGAAGGAAAGCGCGGCTTGATTCTTATGGAGCATTATACGAATCTTGATTTGCCCGCAATCATCTATCTCCTGAAAATTCAGGGTGAGGAATGGGCAAGGGATTTTTCTGAGCGCATTGTTGCCGTTGCCGGAATGAAACTGAACGAGGCAAGTCCCGCCGTGCGCATTTGGACGGAAGGCTTTACCCGCGTCGTTATTTATCCTACCCGCAGTCTGGACAAGGTTGACGCGTCAAATGTAAGCGAGGAAGAAAAACTTGCCGAAGAAAAGAAGGCGCGGGCCATAAATCTTGCCGCAATGCGCGCCATGGACGACTGCAAGAAGCGCGGACAGGTTGTGCTTGTGTTCCCAAGCGGAACGCGTTACCGCCCAGGTCATCCAGAAACAAAAAAAGGTCTGCGCGAAATAGACAGCTATCTGCGTCTTTTTGACATCGTGCTTCCGATTGCAATAAACGGAAACTGCCTGCGCATAAATCCAGAGAACGCCGAGGACATGCTTGCCGACATTGTGGAAAAAGACAAGGTTCTGCTTACCGCTCACCCGATTGTTGACTGCAAAGCATACCGTAAGTCCGTATTGGATTCTCTGCCCGCCGACGAGCCTGATCCAAAGCAGAAAACGATTGACGGCATTATGGACATGCTTCAGAAGCTTCACGACGAGGTTGAGCCAGGTCGCCTTGCATAAGGCAGGCTAGCGGCTTCGCCCTCCAAAAATGCTTTTTACAAGCGTTTCTATATTCTTTACCTGCAGAACGCCTTCGGATTTTTCGCTGGCGTAGATGCGGGTAAAGCCAAGACTTTCTGCCGTCTTTGCGCGCTGTCTGAGCTTTGGCACCGCGCGGATTTCTCCGGCAAGGCTCAGCTCGCCGAATATGGCGGTGCCGTTGTCTACGGGAATGTCCGTCCGCGCCGAATACATTGCGACGGCAAGCGCCGCGTCAATCGCGCTTTCAGAAAGCCTGATTCCTCCCGCTACGTTTATGTAAATATCCTGCCCCAGAAATTGCAGGCCTGCGCGTTTTTCAAGGATTGCGGCAACGCGGCTTACGCGGGCTGAATCGATTTTATCGCTGAATACGCGCGAAATTGCCGCCTTTGCCGGCGCGGTCAGGGCTTGAATTTCCACCAAAAACACACGGTTTCCCTCAAAAACGGCGGCACAGGCTACGCCTGCCGGCTGTACCTCTGCCCGCTCCGTCAGGAACATCGTCGCCGGGTTCAGCACCGGAACCAAACCGTTTTCTGTCATCGTAAAAATGCCAAGTTCGTCCACGGAACCAAAGCGGTTTTTCTGCGCGTGCAGGTACCGCACGTCGTTGTTGTTCCGCTCAAATGAAATGACGGTGTCAACCATGTGCTCCATTGTTTTTGGACCGGCAATAGCGCCTTCCTTTGTAACGTGCGCGGTCATAATCATAACCGCGTCGCGCTCCTTTACCCAGCCCACAAGTTCGTTCGCACAGTATTTGAGCTGGTTGACTGTGCCGGGAACAATTCCTGCTTCTGCGGAATACACCGTCTGAATTGAATCTATGATTACAAAAATAGGATTGAGCGTGTCCAGCGTTTTAAGAATGTCCTCAAGCCGCATGGTGCAGAGAACCTCAATTCCCTTGCAGTTAAGGCGGAGCCGTTCCGCGCGCTCCTTTATTTGCGCTGCCGACTCCTCTCCGGAAATGTAAAGGATTTTTCCGGGGCTGTGCTTTGCCATTTCTGCCGCCGTCTGAATGAGAAGCGTTGATTTTCCTATTCCCGGCTCGCCTCCCAAAAGAATTGCGGAGCGTTTTGTGGCTCCGCCGCCAAGCACGCGGTCAAATTCTGGAATTCCGGTGGTGATTCGTGCGGACTCCTGCGCATTCACGCTTTCCAGCGGAACCGGCTTTGCCCGCTCGCTGAGCGCGGCTTTTCCTGCGCCCGGTGTGGCGTTTGCGTCCACCATGCATTCCTCAAAGGTGTTCCATTCCCCGCATTCCGGGCAGCGTCCAAGCCATCGTGGCTGACTGTATCCGCATGACGCGCATTTGTACATAATCGAACCGTTTTTCTTTGCCATTCCGAACCTCTCTTGGCGCAAAAGAAAGCGCCCTGCTTATATAAAGAATTCCGCGGGGCGCTTCTGCAATCTTTTTGAAAAAAAAATCGTTTTTTTTTTGTTCTCACTCTGTTTGGGCGGACCCGCTACTTTATGGAAAGCCGCGTACCAGCAGGAACCGATTCCGTGACCCAGGTGTTTCCACCGATTATCGAGCCGCGTCCGATAATGGTGTTTCCACCCAGAATTGTCGCCCCGGCGTAGATTGTTACGTCATCTTCTATAGTAGGGTGGCGCTTTTTGTTCATCAGCTCTTTTTTTACGCTCAGCGCTCCCAGCGTTACGCCCTGATAGATTTTAACGTTGTTTCCGATTATCGTTGATTCGCCTATTACGACGCCGGTTCCATGGTCAATGAAGAATGACTCGCCGATTGTCGCACCCGGGTTGATGTCTATTCCCGTGCGGCTGTGTGTGTATTCGCTCATTATGCGCGGAATGATGGGCACTCCGTTCTTGCACAGGAAGTTTGCCACTCGGTAGGTGAGGATTGCCTGTAGTCCCGGGTATGAAACTATTACGTCCTCGTTGCTTTTTGCCGCCGGGTCGCCCTTGAACGCCGCCTCCACGTCGAGCATGAGCAGCCGCCGGATTTCGGGAAGCTCCTCTATGAGCGCAAAGGTTGTTGCCTCCGCAAGCTTAAAGCAGTTGGTGTCCTTCAGTTTTTCTGCATCGCCGTTGTTCTGGCATATTGTGTATGCCAGCGCCTTCTGAATTTCCTTTGTAAGCAGGGAGATGATGTTGTTCACGCGGCGACCGGTTATGTAGCGTATGTCCGTCGGTCTTATTTCTTCCGCAATCTTGAATCCGGGGAATATGAGGCTCTGAAAATCGCTCAGCACATTTATAACGTTCTCGCGGTTCGGAAAATTCTCAGACTCGCTGCGGTTTATTCCGCCGTATCGGTCGTAAGAGTCCAAAATTCCGTCTATAAGCATGTCTATATTCATAAAAATCCTCGCAATGCCCAAGATAATACCATAAAAACATACTGAAAAACTAGGGCTGTGCGCCGTAAGTTTTTCGTAAAATTTGCAATATTTGCCTGAATTTCAATTGACATAAAGGGCGCGGTTCTTTATAGTTTTAGAACGCATTATCTGACGATAGTGGGGTGCGTTTTCGCCCTTGTAGCTCAGCTGGTAGAGCGCAGCCATGGTAAGGCTGAGGTCTGCGGTTCAAGCCCGCACGGGGGCTGAGTTGATAAAAATACTTTCTGAGGAGTATAGAAATGGCAAGTAAGAAAAAAGGTGCAGTAGAAATCATCGCTTTGCAGTGTTCTGAATGCAAACGTAAGAACTATACAACTTACAAAAACCGCAAGAATATCACTGGTAAGCTTGAGCTTAACAAGTACTGCCCGTTTGATCGCAAGCATACTTTGCACAAAGAAACAAAGGCTAAATAATTTATTATTTTGTATATCTTCCGTTCGGTTGTGCCGGGCGGTGAATATATAGGGCAGTAGTTCAGCTGGTAGAGCAGCGGTCTCCAAAACCGCCTGTCGTGGGTTCAAATCCTGCCTGCCCTGATACTTAAAACCTGATTTAATTGGAGGAATTATGTCAAAAGTAGGACAGTTTTTACGTGAAAGCAAAGCAGAATTGAAAAGGGTTGTATGGCCTTCACGCGAAGACGTTGTATCATCAGTAAAAGTTGTCATCATTTCCACAATTATTATCGCAATTATTCTTGGTTTGTTGGATTTTGCATTTACAGAAGCGTTCCGCTTCATCATGAAGTAGAGTAGGAAAGTATGTCAAAGTCTTGGTATGTGCTTCAGACGTTCGTAGGTCATGAGGCAAAGATTGAACGTGTAATCAGAACACTTCTTGATAAAAAAGATCTTGATTCAAATGTCGTTACCGATGTCCGTGTTCCGCTTGAGGAAGTTGTGGAAATTAAGGACGGAAAAAAGAAATCTAAGAATGTCAATTTTATGCCGGGCTATCTGCTGGTTGAGCTTGATTTGCCGGATATCGGCTGGAAAACGACTTGCTCTGCAATCCGCCGCGTACAGGGTGTAACTGGCTTTGTAGGAACGAATCCTAATGAGCGTCCGCGCCCTATTTCTTCGGCAGAGGCAAAGAACCTTCTTCAGAAAATCGGCGTAATCAAAAGCGAGAAGCCTGTTAAAATCAAGCAGAGCTTTGCGGTTGGCGACGTGGTTAAAATTACGGACGGTCCGTTCGCAACCTTCAGTGGAAACATTGAGGAAGTCAACGACGAAAAGGACAAGTTGCGCGTAAACGTTCAGATTTTTGGACGCGCAACGCCGGTTGAAGTCAGCGTTCTTCAGGTTGAGCGCGTTTAATTAGTCAAAAATTCAGGTGCTCGCATGCCAGTGCGGGCATTACCTGTCTTTGGGAGAATTGCAGGTCCGTTGGACAAAGGCAGTTCGCTATACCAATTTTAGGAGAATCACAATGGCAACAAAAAAGGTAACAGCCGTAATTAAATTGCAGTGCCCCGCTGGCGCAGCGACTCCGGCTCCACCGATTGGTCCTGCACTTGGACCTCATGGTGTTTCTGCACCAAAGTTTGTTCAGGAATTCAACGACAGAACTAAGAACATGGAAAAGGGACTCATCATCCCGGTAGTTCTGACCGTTTATGCTGACAAATCTTACACATTCATTCTTAAGACTCCTCCGGCAGCTGTGCTTATCAAGAAGGCTCTTAAGCTTGACAAGGGTTCTGGAAACCCGCTTCGCGACAAGGTTGGAACTCTTTCTCAGAAAGACCTTGAGGAAATCGCAAAAACAAAGCTTCCTGACGTTAACGCTAACGATCTTGAGGCTGCAAAGAAAATCATTACCGGTACTGCGCGCAGTATGGGCGTAGAGGTGGAGCACTAATATGAAACATGGAAAACAGTATCGCGCATCCGCTGCAAAATTTGATTTGACAAAAAAATACACCGTTTCTGCTGCTTGTAAAATGGTACAGGAAATGAAGTTCGCTAAGTTTGATGAGACCGTAGAGGCTCATATCAATCTGAAGATGGATAAATCCACTTCTGTTCGCGATACTTTGGTATTCCCGAACCAGTTCAAGGGCGAAAAGAAAGTTTTGGTTTTCTGTAAGGACGACCGTGTGAAGGAAGCTCTTGATGCAGGTGCGGCTTTTGCAGGTTCTGACGAATACATCGAAAAGGTAAAGGGCGGTTGGCTTGATTTTGACATTGCCGTTGCTACTCCTGACATGATGAAGGACGTTGGTCGTCTTGGTATGGTATTGGGACGCAAGGGGCTTATGCCTAACCCAAAGACAGGAACTGTAACGAACGACATTACTGCTGCAATCAGCGAGCTTAAGAAAGGTCGTACAGAATACCGCGCAGACAAAACTGGTGTCGTTCACATTGCTGTAGGCAAAGTTTCTATGGATACTGCAAAAATTGCAGAGAACGTAAACGTATTGATTTCTGAGGTTGGAAAGAAGGCTCCTAACGGTGTCGTTTCTAACTTCATTCAGTCAGTATCCCTCAGTTCAACTATGGGCCCAGGCGTATGGGTTGACATGAAGGAAGGTGAATAATTATGGCAATGATGGCTCGTAAAGTTCAGTCTGCTAAAACAGCAGCTATTGAAGAAGCAAAAAAGACATTTGCTGATTATAACAACTTCATTTTTGCAGATTACCGCGGAATGACTGTGGAGCAGATTTCAAGTCTCCGCAAAAAGCTCCGTGAGCAGAACGCCGTGCTTAAGGTTGTGAAGAACAACTTTGCCCGCATCGCGTTTGAGTCAATGGACATCAATGATGTTGCTGACTACCTTAAGGGTCCTACCGTAGTTGCAATGACAAAGGAAGATGCAAACGTTGTTGCTAAAACCTTGTTTGACTTCGCGAAGGACGCTCCTGTTCTTACTGTAAAGGGTGCTTGTGTAGAAAAGGAAATCTTCGATGCTGCAAAAATCGAAGCTTTCTCAAAGGTTCCTGGAAAGAAAGAACTTATCGCTATGCTTATGTCTGCTATCAACGGTCCTGCTCGTCAGCTCGCCGCTACCATCAAGGCATACGCAGAAAAGAAAGAGGCAGAGGGCGGCAACTAAGTTGCTTGGCAGTCTAGCTTCGTAATTGGTGATTGCGCAGGAGTGGCTCTTAAGTGCGCACTGTGAATCACCAGCTTGAGATTCTTTGAATCTTAATACGCATTCAGGCTTCATAGCTGTCGACTGTTTGCGTTTGATTTGCAGACCTTTCGTATGATTGGCACTGCACGACCTTCGGGTTGAGATATTTTTTAATTACATATTTGTGAGGAAGACAATATGGCAGCATTAACAACAGATCAGATTTTGGACGCTATCTCTAGCATGACAGTTCTTGAGTGCTCAGAACTCGTAAAGGCTATGGAAGAGAAGTTCGGTGTAACTGCAGCAGTTGCAGTAGCAGCGGCTCCGGCAGCAGGTGCAGCAGGTGCAGCAGCTGAAGAGCAGACAGAGTTCACTGTAACTCTTGACAGCTTTGACGCAGCTAAAAAGATTCCGGTTATCAAGGCTGTTCGCGAAATCACAGGTCTTGGACTTGGTGAGGCAAAGGCTCTTGTTGAAGGCGCACCAAAGACTCTTAAAGAGGGCGTAAGCAAGGCTGACGCTGATGCAATGATTGCAAAGATTACAGAAGCTGGTGGTAAGGCTTCTAAAAAATAATTAGTGATTTTTGATTGCTAATTCAACAAAAACTGCAAGGATTTTCGCCTTGCAGTTTTTGTCTGTTTAAACGTTTTTTTGTTCTTTTAAAAAATTATTATAAAAAGGTGCCTTTGTTCCCAAAATAAGGCCCATCAGCGGTTTCTGTGCTGTGCGGAGTTTCCTCATGTAGCAGATTCATGCTGAACACACATTTTAGGGGGACCTGATGTTCGCAAAAACACGAACAATCAATCGTCAGTACATTGGTAAGGACATTCAGAACTTCATGGACGTTCCGAACCTTATTGACATCCAGACTTCTTCTTATGAAAGTTTTCTTCAGGCTGAGCGCTTGAAGAAAGGTGAGCCGCTCTTGAATCAGGGATTGCAGGAAGCATTCACTTCTACGTTCCCGATTGAAAGTCCGAACGGCGACATGTCTCTTGAGTTCGAGTATTATGAACTCGATTATGCCAACATTAAATTTTCTGAGCTTGAATGCAAGCAGAAGGGTGTTACCTATTCTGTTCCGCTGAAGGCACGCATTGACCTTACGTTCCTTAACGACGGACACATCATTCAGAAAGACATTTACATGGGCGACATTCCGCTCATGACGGAGCGCGGAACGTTCATCATTAACGGGGCGGAGCGCGTAGTCGTTTCTCAGATTCACCGTTCGCCTGGTGTTATTTTTCAGCATGAGAAGGGCGTTTGGTCAAGCCGCATCATTCCGTATCGTGGCTCATGGTTGGAATTTGAGATTGACCAGAAAAAAGAGTTGATTTTTGCAAAAATCGACCGCAAAAAGAAAATCCTCGGAACTATTTTCCTGCGTGCGCTTGGATACAGCACCCGCGAGGAAATTATCCGTTGCTTCTATAAGACAGAGACTGTACAGGTTGTGGATTCAACAGAGGCTCGTGAGGCATTGGTTGACCGCGTTCTTGCAGATGCTGTTATCATTAAGGACGAGGCTGGGGAAGAAAAGCGCCTGTTCAACGCAGGAACACGCCTTCATCCGCACGACATTGACGACTTGGTTGCAAATAACATCAAGGAAATCAACGTCATCACATTCAATACCCGCGCAAATCCTAACTCTAAAGAAGAAAAGAATGACTCTTTGGATTCTCAGGTTATCATCAACTGTTTTGAGCGCGAGGAAGTTCGCTTTGTAAAAGAGGGGTCTGTTGACAACGAGCCTTCGCGCGAGGACGCACTTGCCGCAGTTTATGCAATCCTTATGCCGGGTGAGCCAATTACCGTTGAGAATGCCGCAAAGGATTTGGATTCAATGTTCTTCTCTGAGCGCCGCTACGACCTTGGTCGCGTTGGTCGCTACAAGTTGAACAAGAAATTTGATTATACCGATGACGTAAAGAGCTTTACGCTCGTAAAGGACGACATCATCAACACGATGAAGACCCTTATCAATGTGTACATTGGCGAGGATCAGATTGACGATATCGACCACCTTGGAAACCGCCGTATCCGTTGTGTTGGCGAGCTTCTTACCAATCAGCTTAAGACTGCATTCAGCCGCATGGAGCGTATCGTAAAGGAGCGCATGGGACTGAAGGAAACTGACACCATGAAGCCGCAGGATTTGGTTTCCATCAAACCGATTGTTGCTGCTATCCGCGAATTCTTTGGTTCAAGCCAGCTTTCTCAGTTCATGGATCAGATTAACCCGCTTTCTGAGCTTACGCACAAGCGCCGTCTTTCTGCCCTTGGTTCCGGTGGTTTGAGCCGCGACCGAGCCGGCTTTGAGGTTCGCGATGTTCACTATTCTCACTACGGACGAATGTGTCCGATTGAGACTCCTGAAGGTCCGAACATCGGTTTGATTGTATCGCTCCCGATGTTCACTCAGATTAACGACTACGGCTTCCTTGAGACTCCGTATCGCAAGGTTGTTGACGGAAAGGCTACCAAGGATGTTGAGTATCTTTCTGCAATGGACGAGGACAAATACTATGTTGGTCAGCTTGTTCCTGGCATGAAGGATGATGGTTCGTTCCCGACAGACATGATTTCTGCCCGCCATCGCGGTAACTATACACAGCGTTCTGTAAAGGACGTGCAGTATATTGACGTTTCTCCGCGGCAGGTTATCTCTGTTTCTGCGTCCCTTATTCCGTTCCTTGAGCATGACGATGCTAACCGTGCGCTCATGGGCTGTAACATGCAGCGACAGGGCGTTCCTTTGCTTTTCCCGGAACCACCGCATGTTGGTACCGGCATGGAGCGCAAGACAGCCTACGATTCTGGCGTTCTTGTTAAGGCAAAATATGAAGGCGATGTCATCTACGTTTCAAGTGAATTGATTAAGGTTAAGCCGACTGACAAGGCTGCCGGCGAGGTGAATGAATATCGTCTGATTAAATATCAGCGAACGAACAACGATACATGGAATCACCAGCGTCCTATCGTAGAGGTTGGCGAGCATGTAACAAAGGGACAGGTTCTTGCGGACGGTCCGGCTACGTTCAATGGTGAGCTGGCGCTTGGTCGAAACCTTCTTGTTGGCTTCGTTCCGTGGAACGGCTACAACTATGAGGACGCCGTTCTTATTTCTCAGCGCGTTGTCCGTGAGGATATGTACACCACAATCCATATCAAGGAATTTGAGGTTGAAATCCGCGAGACAAAGCTTGGTCCAGAGAAGATTACTCGCGATGTTCCGAACACAGCAGAAAAGGCATTGGACAATCTTGATGCCGAAGGTATCGTACGAATCGGTGCGAAGGTTCGTTCCGGAGACATCCTTGTAGGAAAGGTAACTCCTAAGTCTGAGACAGAGACGACACCTGAGTTCAAGCTTTTGAACTCAATCTTCGGTGAGAAGGCTAAGGAAGTTCGCGATTCTTCACTCCATGTTCCGCATGGAATTGAAGGTGTCGTAATTGACGTACAGCGAATGAAGCGCCTTGAAGGCGACGAGCTTTCTCCGGGTGTTGATGAGGTTGTAAAAGTAATCATCGCAAATAAGCGTAAGCTTCGCGAGGGAGATAAGATGGCAGGACGCCACGGAAACAAGGGTGTCGTTGCTCGCATTCTTCCGCCGGAAGACATGCCGTACCTTGAGGATGGTACCCCGCTTGACGTTTGCTTGAACCCGCTTGGTGTACCTTCGCGAATGAACATCGGTCAGATTATGGAATCTGAGCTTGGTGTGGCAGGACGCTACCTGAATCAGTTCTACGAATCGCCTGTATTCCAGTCTCCGAGTCAGGAGCAGATTGCAGAGAAACTTGCAGAAGCAGGCCTTGCCAGCGATGCAAAGCAGATTGTTCGCTCTGGTCAGACAGGAGAGCCTTTTGTAAACCCAATCTTTGTTGGTGTAATCTACTTCATGAAGCTGCACCACTTGGTTGACGACAAGATGCACGCCCGCTCAACAGGTCCGTACTCACTCGTTACTCAGCAGCCGCTTGGTGGTAAGGCTCAGTTCGGTGGTCAGCGTCTTGGAGAAATGGAAGTTTGGGCGCTTGAGGCTTACGGTGCCGCAAACTGTCTTCAGGAAATGATGACAATCAAGTCCGATGATATGAACGGTCGTTCAAAGATTTACGAGTCTATCGTAAAGGGCGATCCGTCTTCTCCGGCAGGAGTTCCAGAAGCATTCAACGTAATGGTTCAGGAGGTTCGCGGATTGGGGCTTGATTTCACAATGTACGACGAGAAGGGCAAGCAGATTGCTCTTACAGAACGTGATCAGGAATTGATTGACAAAGCAGCATCTGGATTCGATAAGGAGAACACAAATGCGTGACGTTCAGGATTTTGCAAGTATTAAAATTAAATTGGCTTCCCCGGACACGATTCGGGCTTGGTCTTATGGCGAGGTTAAGAAGCCGGAGACAATAAACTATCGTACGCTCCGTCCGGAGAAAGACGGTCTTTTCTGCGAGCGCATTTTCGGAACTACAAAGGAATGGGAATGCTACTGCGGAAAGTTCAAGTCAATCCGCTATAAGGGCGTAATTTGCGACCGCTGTGGCGTTGAGGTTACACACTTCAAGGTTCGCCGCGAGCGCACAGGACACATTGAGCTTGCCGCTCCGGTAAGCCACATTTGGTATTACCGCTCAGTTCCGAGCCGCATGGGGCTGTTGCTTGATCTGCAGGTAGCAGCGCTTCGCAGCGTCCTGTACTACGAAAAATACATTGAAGTTTTCGGAGGCGGCGGTTGGATCCTTTTTGCAAAGCCGCCCGGTAACGACTTCGAGGTGTTCAACGACTACAACAGCAACATCTCAAATCTGTACACTTGCGTCCGTGACAAGAGCAACGAGCTGATCGAGCGGCTCCGCTTCGTGCTGAACAGTCGGGAGGATTTCGACCGGATAAAGCACATCATCAGCGAGAAAGCCGAGATCGGAGATGTACAGCGCGCTGCGGAGTTCTATCAGCTGATACGCTACAGCTATGCAAGCGGCTGTGACAGCTTCGGCGGCAGACCCCACTCCATGTGGAGCAATTTTCCGCTGATCGAACAGGCTTCACGGCGCTTGCAGAGAGTAATAATCGAAAACAGGGATTTCGAGAAGCTCATCGGCGCTCAGGACAGCGAGGTGAGCTTTTTCTACTGCGACCCGCCCTACTACGCGACCGAGAGCTATTACGCGAATGTCGGTTTTACGACCGCAGACCATGAACGGCTCCGGAACGCACTTGCGGGTATAAGCGGAAAGTTCCTTGTTTCGTACAATGACTGCGAGGAAATTCGCACTCTTTATGACGGCTGCCGGATGTACGCTTACGAGCGGCTTAACAATATCCGGCAGCGGTTCGACGGCGGCAGTATGTTCGGCGAATTGCTGATCGCCAACTATGATATGGACGAGCGGAAAAAGAATCCGCCCATACAGATCAGTTTTTTCGATGACGAAAACGAATTTTAGGAGGAAATGCAATGATAACATTTCAGACAAGACTTACGAAGAAAGGCAATATAAAGGTGCCTCTCGACATTCTCAACCTTATGTCGGCTTGCCCCGGCGACGATGTGATCGTGTCCGTCGATCTCGACTGTGACTCCCTTGTGGTCAGCAGATACGATGACGGCAGCGAGGATGGTATCAATGTACCCGCCGACCTGCTCGACGAGGCTGGCATCGACACCGAGAACTATCAGATGTACGCCGATGACGGCAGAGTGATCATTACAGAGGGGGACGAGTACGATGACTGAGAATCAGATAATGGAGTTTACTAACGAGCAGTTCGGAAAGATACGCACTACGCTCATTGACGGCGAGCCGTGGTTCGTCGCAAAAGATGTCGCAAAGGCTCTCGGCTACAAGGACACCACTAACACGCTGAAAAAGCATGTTGATGCGGAAGACCGATGGGGTGCCGAAACGGCACCCCATCCGAAAGCGGGCAAGCCCTTTGTAATCGACTCGAAGGGCAGGAAACAGTACCCGGTGTTCATCAACGAGAGCGGGCTGTACGCGCTGATTTTCGGAAGCCAGCTTGATTCGGCAAAGAAGTTCAAGCGGTGGGTGACGGGCGAGGTTCTTCCTGCAATCAGGAAGGCGGGGAACTACACCGCGTCGCCCGTGGTCAGCGTGCGCGACATGGCGGTGACGCTCCAGAAGCTCACCGAGCGGGTCTCCGCTCTGGAGCAGGCGGCGGTGAAGGAGGGCGCATCCCATGCGCTCCCCGACATGACCGACACGAGAGAGAAGGTCGTGGACATAGT
>ERZ842401.1331-NODE-1331-length-35605-cov-18.533333_pt1 | contig 35605 bp, 45 predicted proteins | sample MGYA00521270_ERZ842401 | MGnify/ENA primary metagenome ERZ842401 (study PRJEB31892, sample SAMEA3878208) | bioreactor metagenome | biome: Moose rumen | place: Sweden | collected 2011-10 | study: EMG produced TPA metagenomics assembly of the PRJEB12797 data set...
TTTAAAGTTTCGTAATTCATATTATCCTGTCAAATTTAATATTTTTTGACAAGTATATTATCCCCAGATAAAAGTTCTAAAATTTCTATTCATTGAAATAATTTCTTTTATCAGGAAGAAGCCAGTAATAGCGTCTCTTAACATGAAATAATGTAAATGAAATTCTTTGTCGAAAATATTAGCCAAGCTAATGAGAGCAAAAATTTTAATTTTCTTTAAAATCCCTTTAGCGCCAATTTCTGAGTTTAATTTGTTTTTACTACATGCTTTAATGATTCCCGCAATATAATCAAGTACAACAAAACTCAAAAGAGCGTGAAAAAGTTCATTTGGATTATTTATAAAGAATCTAGCAACCCCTCCAACACAAAAAGCAAAGCAATATAATAAATTTAATAAATTCAAGTTTTTTTCACCTTCTCTTTAGGTTTATTTTTTTCTTTGATTTGGTCTAGAATGTCCTTTAATTGTTTAGGTACGGGTAAGCCCAAATCAGTAGCGTAAGTAATAATAGAAATGCCTTGATTGCTAATATAAAAGAAAATGACAGCAGTTCTTAAAGTTGGCTTGCTGAATAAAATGTGATCGATAACGTTAGCGATACCGACCAAAATAATAATCATGAATTTTTTAATAATATCTTTAGCGCCGTTTTCTCTTGTGTGTTTATGTTCTAGTCTTGTAGCAGCCTGGAAGACGATATGATCAATAACTAAAAAAACGATTAAAGCGGTGTAATAAGCGTCAGGAGCGCCAAAGAACCAGCTGAGAATACCGCCAATACCAGCGATGGCAAAAGACACTTCATCATGTAAAAAATTCATAATAGACCAGCAACTTTCGCCATGTCTTCAGCTCTTTTGTACCAGCCTTTTCTGTAAATACCTAATTTAGGATTTCGATTAATAATTTTGTCGTAATAATCTTTTCTGCGAATATAAATAGCATTAGATAGTTTAAATGGTTCGCAGTTAATGAGAGCGTTAAGAGTTTGCGGGCCGTATAAGCCGTCACGTTTTAATTTTTGTCCGCAGTCTGTTACAGCATTCTGTAAAATTATTGCAAACCCCCCATGATTAACGGAACAATCGAAACAGCACATGCACGCAGGCCAATTAATTTGCTCAAAATGGAATTTTTCCCAGTAATTTTTTTTGTAAATTATTTTTGCCTCTTCAACAGTTAATTTACAAATATCATTATGAGAAATAATTTTTAAGTTGTATGCAGTTTTTAAAGTGTTCCAAGTAATTCCGTAAGCAGTAGCTCCGCCTGGATCGTTTTGAGCTGCCCCTTTAATAACGGGCTTTCCGTCAACCACATTAAAATTTTTTCCGCCCTCCCATTTGAGAGTAAAATCAATAGAACGCTCGAAGTTATCCATAAGAAAGCCTCCTAAAAAAATAAAATGGAGAGCCTTTTACAGCCCTCCTCAAACTTAAAGAGCAACGCCGCTAATAGAAACTAAACTAAAACTCCCGTCAGTTGCTTCATTAATGATTACTTTTACGATTCTGCCTTCAGTTTTTGGTGTAACTAATTTTTGAACGGCCAACACGCAATAATTAGTACCATTTACTACCTGAGTACCTAAAAATAAAATAGGTTGATATTCAGCTCCCACCATTTCCCCAGTGACAGCGACAAACCCGGACGCTACCTTTTGAGGTAATTTAACGCCGTTAAAATCTGCTAAAGTCCAACCGCCTAACATAATTTTTTCCTCCTTAATAATTTTTCCCAGTAATAGCTTTGAATTGTTCCTTAGTGATCATGTTTTTTTCAACAGCATGACGCACTTTTTTTTCGTTCCAAACTCCGCTGTTATAATATTTTTTAATAGTTTCAAACATTCTAAAAGCTCCTTTTTAAAGTTCAACGCCTGTCATCATGGCAATATAATCAATATCTCCGCGAGTTTTGAGTTCTTTTAATTCAGTTGCGGTAATATCGCGTAAAATGAACCAATTCTCTTCATCGTGCTTTTGTATTTGCACAAGTTCCATGAGTCCATGTTCACCGATAAGTCCGGCTTCGTCTTTATCAGAATCTCCAGTGATTACTACACGGCTGAGTTTGCCTTCAAAAGTTTCGGGTGTAATTGCCTGAGTAGTAATGAAATTATTTCCGTTTAAATCCAATTCACTGATCTGTGTTCCATCAGCCAGCGTAATCGTGAATGTCCCTTTTTCCATATAGGTTTCCTCCCAAATAAAGAATAAAATAACTGTGAAAAGTTATAAATTTGTCTATGCGACATACGTTTAAAATTACTGCCCAGCCAGCTTTTGAAAATATTTTCAATATCTTCATAAATCATAATGCCGGCCTGCAAAAGTCTTTTATAAGCTTTTAATTTACGACGAGCGCGAGTAATACTTTTAGGATTAATTTTGCGAATAATCCGCCCTGTTTCAGTTAAGCTGTAGCCATCCTGCAAATGCCGATAAAAGCTAGAGAGTTTTACAATTCTAGTTTTTCGCTCGTTTATGATTATCCCGAAATCGCGAGCAATATTTTTAAAATTTTCGAGTAACGTTTTTAAAATATTTTTGTTTTTATCGATTGCGTAAAAATCATCTGTATATCTTCCATAACCCTTTATTCCCATAACAATTTTTGCAAAATTATCAAGTTTATAAGGATAAATTAAGCCGATAATTTGAGAATTTTGGTTTCCAATATCGACTCCTTTATTTAAGAATTTTTTACCAGTTAAAGTTTTAGGGTCAATGCCAAAATTTAACATCTGGTCAACTTTCCCGTTCATAAACGCTTGAATTTGTTCATCAGAAAATCTGCTTACATCGATTCTGAATGATTTAAACATTTTATCGAGTAAATTTAGAGTTAAATTAAGTTCATCAGGGTTATTAACCGAGCGTTTTAAGAAATGCGCCAAAACCTCAAAACATTTATTGTGCAGAATATTAGCGTAGTACCCTGAAAAATCTCCGAGTAAAATATAACCGTTATTGCTCCCATGCTTTATAAAAAATTTGTGTAAATGAGCCTCAAATCTTTTGCGGTGAAAACTTACGCCTTTTCCCTTTTGAGACGCGCCATTATCATAAATCAGAAATTTACTTAGTGAAGGTACAAGAATTTTATCGCTGATAATATGATTAACAGTCTTATCTGTTGCGGTATTACTTGTAATGAATCTAGGTTTACCGCGTTCTCTTATTAGAAATTTTTTGCCCTCATCAGGCGTATAAGTTCCGTCTATTAAAGATTTTTGAATCATAGCTGTATAAAGTAAGTGATTCATCTCAAAAAGCTGAGTAGCATATTTAAAAGTACTGCTTTTTATAGCCAATGATCCAGCGTCATAAATTACATTAGCGTCAATAAAAACAGAACCGCCCTGTAGGCACATTAGTCGTAACTAGTACCGTAGCGGTTGGTATTTATCTGCGTTAAACAGAAAGGACACTCCTTCCTTCCCTGAACCATGCGAATGCATGACAGTGAATCAGGACGGACACCGCTGTCAGAATTCGAAGCATTGTTGTAGTTTGCATTACCATTATTACTAACATTGGCGAAACACAGACCTACAAGGACTGCCCTTTTAAATTTTTGAGGAATCTGTTATCAGATTGCCTTAATTTTTTAATCATGTCAAATTCAGCCTGAATCTCAAGGACGATATTCATAAATTTATTTTTGTCGGCTGGTAATATTTCAGCGATGTATTGTAATTCATCTTGAAGTTTATTACAGCACATGAGAGCGCGATCAATTTCAATTCTACGTTCTTCAAATTCGCTTAAGTATGACGGCCAAATAGTATTTGCAGCTCTAAGATGTTCAGAAATGCCTTGACAAAAATTGGTTATTCTATCGCGTTCACGTTTAATAAACCAAGAATTAAAATTATTTTCGGCATTTCGAATTGCATCGCAAATTTTATCGCATTCTTCGGGGTCTTTAATATGAGCAGTTAATTTTTTGATATGAGCTTCTAATTTCTTCTGACTGTATCCAAATGTCGCCAAAATTTCAGCCGTAATTCTCTTACGCAACAAATAAGCGTGATGAATGGCTTCAAGTTTTGACTCAGAGCGTTTACTTTTTGGGATATTTGACAGAATAAAAAACCTCCTAAAAAATACGATAAATTATTTATTAATTATAAAAGACTTTTATAAAAATATCAATACCTTAACGCAGGGACAAGCCCTGCTTGATTGCCGATTAATAGATCAGAGCAGCAGGACGGACACCGCCGTAAGAATTCGAAGCACGGTTGTAGTCAGCATAACCAGTATTACTAACACAGGCGAAACACAGACCGTTCACTACGTCCCTCAGCCAGTACCACGCACGGTTTGAACCGCTACCAGCTATAATCATATCGGGTCTCAAGCTGAACAAGGGGAGCTGACTCTTACTCACTGTATACAGATTAGGTACAGTCTCACCACCATCACTCGCTACTCCGAATACTTTACCGCCGTATACCATCTGCTCAGTCATTAGCTCAACAGTAGAATTGCACCAAGCTCCACCACTGGGGCGACCGTCTGTAACTGCATTTTGTAAGTATTCACGGTGTGTCAGGATATGTCCGCTTCCAAATGCTGCCGTAATTAACGCTTTTGCCCTCGCAAGATTTTTTGTGTACATCTCAGAACCAACATAAGCGCCGGTTGTTACATTTTCTGCGTTCATTCGCGCTGAATACAAAGAAGTATCAGGAACGACCACAATATGATGCGTTGTTAATCCGTTATTCTGGTCGCCACTCTTCAGGTAATAGTCAAATCCTGCTATACGGAAATTAACTGTCGCGCTCGCTGATACAGCTTCGTAATATCCTAAACCTGATATACTTGCGCCACTTGTCGGCTGAGTTGTTAAGGCTGTTCCGTTAACGTCCTGATAATACGTTTTACCACTCTGAGCAGTGCTATCACTTGTAGCTGTGTAATATATATAATCCACTGTCGTAGACCAATAATCGCCAATAAACATATCATCGAACGTTCCGGCACGGATTGCTGTACTCTGCGCGGATGTTAATGCAGTGCCGAGATTTTTGCCTCTGTATAAATTGTTATGAAGTCCTGCCCCGCTGCTTTCCTTTAATACTTTTGTGAAGCCGAATATTTCATTTATCGCTATTACAAGGTTGCTCTTCGTTGTTGTGTCCAAACTGCTGATAGTTCCCTGATTTGTTGTGAGAGTGTTTGCAGCGCCCTTAACCTCATTTATTGCAGCGATCAGGCTGGTTTTGTCTGTTGTTGTCAAGCCGGTCAAATTCCCCAGTAAATTGCTAAGATAAGTACTATGCGTCTGTAATTCTTCGAGAATTTCCTGGCCTGTGTCATCTGTTAGTAATTTATTCATTTTCGTTCTCCTCTTCTTCTTCTTCCTGAGCTATATCTCCGTCATTATCTATACATAATCCGGAAGCATTGTAAAAATTTATTGCGTCATTCATTGTTTCTACTATTTCCTCTAATGCAGCCACTACAGCTTCATTAAACTCTACCAGCTTCGCGTTTGTGAATGTTTTTGATCTCTGGAGACATTGTTTCAGGTCAGTTTGCAGTGTTATTTGTTTCATTGCTTTATCCTCCGTTGGATAAAAGAAAGGACGAGCCTAAGAGACCCGCCCATAACTAATAACGAAATTAATTGTCGTTTTCGTCTTCGTCAGGTTCTCCGTAAACCTCGTTTAACATAGCGGTAACGTCTGCGGCACTTGCTACACTGATACCGCTATCCTTTAAATTTCCGTTTGTGTCAAGAAGAGCTATTTTCCCGTCCAAGCTGTAATTACTGTTAAAGCTGGCATATGCAGCTGCTTCTTCAGGGTCGCTCTCGTCATACGGGTTCTGAGCCTGTGCAGCGGTTAGTCTGTTGACTTTGTCGGTTTTGTTGCTGATGTCCACGTGTAAACCGTCATTCTGTACTGTAATTGCATTATTAGCGGCTGCAGAGACGTTAAACGTAATAGTATAGCCGTTAATCGTGAGAACCTTTGCACTGTCACCACTTGCAGGTGAATACGTATCTACCAGCGAAGAGACATCAATAAAGCTGTACGACACTGTATCGCTGGCTGTACCGTTTTCTGGGTCGGTTGTTCCTTTGACTGCAAGAACGAATACCGGTTTTCCGTTGAATACAACTGCGGGTTCGTAACCTGGCTGTCCTTCTGTTCCTACTGCTGCCTTGTTCGGGTTTGTTGAACCGGGATAAAGTTCATTGCTCCAAGTGAAATTTGATACAAACTTAGTATTAACCTGATCGAGGAACAGTTCCTTAGGAAAATCAGCAGTAAAATCAGCTGTTCCTGTATGCTCTGCATCCGTCCAGAAGCTGATAGTATTTCCTGATACGCTTATGTACTTGATTGCAGAATCGGCGACTGTTGATACTTTTGCGAGTTCTGACGCTGTGCGCTGAGTGAGAGTTTTTAACTCACTTAACTTTACAAATGAATTAACTTCATATGGCATATTAAATTAACCTCCAAAAAATTTTTTTATCTTAAAGCGAATATTTCCGCGTTAAGCCTTTGAATCACTCGTGAAGACTTCGTTAAGCATTTCGTTCATATCAGATGCGGATGTTGCAACTTTTTCCAAACTCTCCTGTATTACTTCTTTGTCGACATCTGCGCTAATTGTTCCGTCATTTGTAACATTGATATTATTTCCAATCTTCACGCCGCCCAGTCTTGTAGCTGTGGCTATAGGTAGGTTTGTTATGACAGTTTTTTCTGCCTCTGTTTCTATATCAATTCCTAAATCGAGAGATATAAGACTACTGAGAATTTTCTTAATTTCATTGAATAAAGCTATATAATTAGCTTCGCGTTCATTCCATGCAGTTATTACATTTTCAATTTTTTCTGCGATTTCAGCCTGCAGAACTTCCTCCGCACGTTGAATTATTGCGTAATCCTTGCCCCCTGCATTAGTGCCTTCAAAATCATTAACAAGGATCAAGTTAGTACTTGCAGTAACCTCATCTATTTCGTAGACTTGGTTATCAATGACGAAAATATCGCCTTCCTTAATTCCAGCAATCAGCCAGTCCGTATCAGTACCCACAATTTCTTTACTGCCGTTACGGACAGTGACCGATCCTGATTTATACCAATCCAAAGCCATAATTAAACCTCCTAACCCTCCCAATGTTTTTGGCCAAAGTGTTCAAGTGAATTTATAATGCTTGTTCTAGCCAGACAATTAATTTGATGCTGTAAAAAATTTTCGCGTTCTCTTAAATGTTTGAGAATTTTGTCCGCCCTTTCATCTAACTGTTTATGAGTAACAGCGAGCGGGTTATCTGAGAAAATAGCGGTAACGTTTTGAGCCTGGTCAACAATGACGGTGAGATCAAATCTGTAATAAACAGCATCTGCGCCGCCCTGTCCTGGCATGTAGTCCGCTGTATCTCCTGCATTACAGTAGCCGTATAAAAGTTCATCGCCGGTGTCCTGGTCTTCGGCGAAGAGTCCAATTTCCCGCAAAAAGAAACCGGTATTCAGTTCTTTATTAGTAAGAACAACGGTAATTTTTGCCGTTCCAATATGAGGCGGAATTGACATCTCTGCAATTTCCATCACACGGTGAGGGCTAACTATATCCGTCATTTCCCGAACGTCTTGGCCTTCTGGTAAATATCCATCGCCTGCCCATGCTTTTGTGAACTTTAAAGTTTTTCCAAGCAGAGCTTTAGCAAGGATATTGCGTCCTGCGTTAGTCAGTTCCATACCGCCAAACTGAGCCATGATAATCACCTCCTTATGCAGCCATCTTTATCTGTATATGTATCCCACAAGATAAAGTACAGCCGGTTAATATTTGATTATGTGTATTGTTCTGTTCTGATTGATTGATATTAACTTCATGATGACTGCCCTGAAAAATGCCAGCTCCAGCATTAATAACAGCATCTCCTTTACCGTCCGTAGCCTGTTGCATCTTTACGTTATGGCGGATATTCTGTAATGTTCCAGTGCCAATAACTACATTAATGCCTGAATTTCCTGAAGTATGTTGCTGAATATCTACCTCATGATTTGCCCCTTGAATAACATTTGCGCCTGCGTAAATATCAGAATTGTCTTCAGCCTCCGTAGCCTGCTGTATCTGTACGTCATGTCGGATATTTTGGAACGTTCCAGTGCCAATAACTACATTAATGCCTGAATTTCCTGAAGTATGTTGCTGAATATCTACCTCATGATTTGCCCCTTGAATAACATTTGCGCCTGCGTAAATATCAGAATTGTCTTCAGCCTCCGTAGCCTGCTGTATCTGTACGTCATGTCGGATATTTTGGAACGTTCCAGTGCCAATAATTACATTAATGTTTGAGCTTCCTGAAGTATGTTGTTGAAAATCTACCTCATGATTTACCCCTTGAATAACATTTGCACCGGCGTAAACAGCAGAAATATTTTCGGCCTCCGTAGCCTGTACATGTTTAATTTCGTGTGTCCATGTGTGAAAAGTTCCAGTACCTATGGACATATTAAATTTTGTATTACTCGAAGTGTGCTGTATAAAATCTATTGCATGTTGCGTGCCCTGAAAAGTCCCCGTGCCAATTTCAAATTTAAAATCTGTATTTCTTTTTAGTATTATGCTTAGGTTGCGCAGTTCAGAATGAAACGGTTTAGCTTTTACGAGCCAAATATTCATACTGCGTATTAACTCATCATGCCACTGCGACCAAGTCAAATAGTGTTTGTTGTTATAAATTAAATCTAAATCAAAATAATGAGTTCTAATATTATGCCAAACACCTAAATCATCTTTAAAAGGTTGTCCATCAGGTTTATTTTCAATTAAATTATTTTGTTCATCTCTGAAAAATGTATAAAGTCTGTGTTCATCGACATTAATTGAATTTAAGAAAATTTCTAAACTTTTGGCAGTTCCTTTGAACTTTAGTATATACGGCCAATTTTTAATTTGTCTTCGCCACAAATGAGATTCTATTCCAAATAATGGACATCCTGTAATACTTGCTAGATAAGGTAAATATTTTTCTTCGCAGTTATCGATGTTTATTAAATCTGTGAGAGATTTAGTTTTATATTCAAGTTCTTTAATTTCAAAGTCTAAAGCGTTTGTAAATTTAATTAAATTATTATTTTTGTCATGATAACTAGCGGGTAATATATCAGATATTCTGCCCAAATAAACCACTCCCCTTCATGGAAAAAGTAAATTGAAAATTCCCAGCTATAAGCATTTCATTAATTTCAGGAGTAATGGTCTGTACGGGAGAATCAAGCTCTACGGATAAAACACCCTCAATATTATCAATAGCAGCATAAACATCTGAAATTCTTAAAGGTTCGCCCATTTCGCGAGTCTCAATGTTTAACAATGATTTTATAGATGTCTGAATATCGTTTAAAATTTTATCTGAAGTGAATCCATCAGAAATAATAACGTTGCCAGAAAAATCTACATAACTCCATTTACCATCGCTAATTTCGAGCCAATCAGTAAGCATTTTGTATTTATTAAGATAATCGAGTAAATTATTTTTTAAAGTCTGTTCGGCTATAGCGAGACTGCCTGAGATATTGCCGTAACTCAGAACGTAAATTTTTATAATATTAGCCTCTCCAGAACGTTCTCTAACAATGGCTTTTGCTTTAGATATTCCATTAAAATTCATGGCAAACGTTTCAAAATCTTGTTGAGTAACACATCTATTTTGAGTTTCAAAATAACGAGGGGCATTTAATTTAATACTTTCGATTGATTCAGGTTCAGTGCCACCGGAAGCCCAATCATCATTTGTGACGCTTATCTGAATTTTATTGCCTTGACTATCAGTTGCAACGTTACGTACATTGTTAATTGTTCCGGGTGCAACATTTCCTTGAATGCCTCCGCCGATTCTATATTTCGCAATAATATTTTCATCTTTTGGAGGGATTTTCCCAGTTTTTCCATTACCAAAAAAAATTTCAGCTCTTCGCCAAGCGTCAATTTCAACGGTAAAAACTTCGGAGTAATCAGACTGGTCGGCTAAACTGTCAACGCAATCCCAAACGTGATCGGCAATAACGATACTTAAAACTTTTATAATTCCAGAACGCGGTAAATAAAAATTTTGGAATGCTTCGCCGTCTGACACGCCAATAATTTCCTCAAATGTTTCCCCCTCAATAGCTTTAACATGAGTTGAATTTTCTCCAGCTAACACAACAGCATCTTCAGAAGTTTCAAAAATAATCCCCTCATCAGTCTCAAGAGCAGTTCCAGCGTATAAAGTGACGTTAAAAGGCTGCACTTCATTTACGGAGATAGTAACATCGACTTGAGCAGGATTTGAAGTTTTAGGAGTATATCCAACGAGTTTACACATATTAATTAAATTTTGTCTTTCGGTAGCAGTGGGTAAAAAAGTTTCATTAGCCTGTTTGTCCAGATAAAACAATAATAAATCAGTGATATAAGCAAAAGCTTCAACCAGCATAACGCCAGCATTATCTTCTTCGAAGTCGTTCCAATAATCCGCCCCGTAATAAGTTTTAATACGTTCTATGCAATCGTTTACAATGTCTTCATGGTCTTTTTCAGTGTAACTAATGCGTTTTAGTCCTGCCAATCTGTAACACCTCCATTTTTGCTAATTTCGAGCACTAGCTGTTGTTCTTGGGAATTAATAACGGTATAAAAACTTAAAACAGCTTTAATCATGAATAAATCAGGATAAGGAGTCACAGTAGTATTATTTTTATTGACCGTGATTCTATTTTCCCATTTAGATACAGCGTTAATAATTTCGTTTCGTATGAGAGAACATGTAACGTTATCCAAAGGCTCGTGTATAAAATCTAAAATTTTAGAGCCAAATTCAGGTAACATGACGCGTTCACCTTTTCGAGTAATTAAGATTTGTTTTATATCGCTTTTTATTAAATCGATGTCTGAATTGGTTTTTAATAATCCTTTTTTACTTGCTTTAACGGGATAAGCTAGTCCCTTATACAAAAAAATCACCCACCAGCAAAAACATTATTACTGCCTGAGGCTACAGAGCTTCCGCAATCGATAGAGTCGCCAACGCGCCCCAGTTGTTTACCATTAGCGAAGACGGTAGAACTCCCAGAAGCTAAAACTCCTGAATGAGTACCGTGCGGGACTTTAGGATGTGTGCAAGTGTGAGCGCTCCAGCTGTCTCCTTTTCTATGAGCTGGTATGCCGTTAATATAAACATTATCAGAGCCACTTGTGCTGCTTCTCGATGGAAAACATTCATGCCCTGAACATGAGTCAAATAATCTAGCCACAGCAGGCATAAAAAATAAATTACCTCCTTTAATTCAAATCGATTCTTGAAGCCGTTAATCTGATAGTTCCTTGAGCGTTAATATCAATATTTCCGTTTTTCATTAAAATAAAACTGCCTGAATTATCTTTGATAGTTATAGCTTCGTTACCCGGTTTGTCGCAAAATAAAATATAATGCCCCGAAGTAGATTTAAATTCTTTGTAATAATGAGCGTCTGAGCTATCACCGGTAATTTCTTTAGGTAATTCGTATTCACTTTGCCAAGAGCCGACCCAAACTGGATAAGTAGTATCAGGTTCTCCATCGTTATTTTGAAAAATTACGTAAACGCCTGCGCCAATTTCTGGTAAAGCAAAAGAGCACATATCTTTAGCCCCACCGTAAGGAAAGCACGGCCACGCCCACGGTAAACTATCAGCAGGCTGGTCACCATAAGCTGCTGGTACACGTATTTTTAATCTGCCTAATTTATCAGGGTCGTTATTATCAACAACAACGCCCCTCAAAATCCCGCCAAATTCATTTTCAGTATTCAACTTAAATCCACCTTTATTTTAGGAGGTTTTTTATTTGATGTTGCAGAGGTTGCAGAGGTTGAAGAATTATTAACAGTTTTTGCATTATTATTTTTAGAACTCGCTTTCTTTTTAGGTGTAGATTTATTTTTGTTGTTGCTAGCGCTTTTATTATGATCATTTCTGCAAAGAGTTAAATTGCAAATGTATCCGCTCTCAGAAATTTCGTGTCTTATTTTAGAAATTCGCCAAGCGCCGGAAAATTTAGAGCCAATATTTTCAATTGAGACAGATTCACGAGCCTTTAAAAAAGGTAATCCGATAATTTCAACTTCGGCCTCAATAGATTTCATAGCAGCCGTTTCAACTTTCCCTTTTGCGGAATTTCGTGCATTTTGTTTTTTATGAACAGGAGAAGAAACGATTCTGCCAGTTTCATCAGCACGAGGATTTAAAGGGGTTTCATTTTCGCTTCTTTTTTCTGGGATAGATTTGTCGCCTAATTGGACTTTTATATTAATCAGCTCCCTTGTGTGGCAGATTCTTTAATAATTTCTTTTTTTATTGGGTTAATTCCGGAAATTTCTGTCTCGTTGCCAGTTCCTTTACCTTCTTCGGCTTTGCTTGAAATTCTAAAAGAGCGTAAATATCCGTCACTGTCTTTGTAATAAGAAAATTTATAAACAGGCTCAGTAACTTTATTTGGTTCAAAATGTAATTCATCGTTTACGACCCAAATCATACAGCCAGATTCTTCTGCTAATTTAGAAAGAAAGACGAGATCATTTTTTCCGCCTTGACTCATAGAATCATATAAAACATCATTTTCAACTTTGATAACCGTTTTAAAATTATGTTTTTTTGCAATATCCTTAACAATTTGAGACACAGTTTTATTTTTCCAGCATTGTCGCGAAGCTCTACCGGTTAATTTATGTCTTTTATCGTAAGCAACGATTTCAATATTAATTAACCCGTCTTCACCGAAAGAATAATTAATTTCTTTAATTGTACATGTTCTAATCTCTGATAAATTTCCTACATATCCCCATTTAGCTCGAATTTCTTTGCCCTCTTGAATTAAATTGTTATCGACAAAAGATAAATCACCGTTTGTGATTGTGACTCTTAATTCATCCATCATCTTTTCATTTTCTTCGTAAGAGAAGCTAGTAATATGATTAGAAATTTCTTCGGGTAATTTACTTCCGCCAATTTCAACGAAAAATATAGGATCGTAAGTATTCATTAGTCATCCAGCACCTTCATTTGAATACGTTCATACGTTGGTATTCTCAAAATAGTTCCGATAGGGATTTCCAAAGGATTTAAAATATTATTGATTTCAGCGATAATCCAGTATAGATTAACGTCTTTATAGTATTTATAAGAAATTAAATCAATTCTTTTTGAATCAGCTTCGGTAACGGTATGAAATATATCAGAATTATGAGTTTTTAAATTTAAAGGTTGTCTAGTGCCAAGAAAATCACCGTTTTTTTTATCAATGTAAAGCACAGACCAATTATATCTGCTTGTATTATTCATTTTTTAATGTCCTTTGAACTCTTACTGTCTTCAATATATTCAATTAATTCAATACTTATTTCAGCAAGAATACATTTTAAATCTTTATCAAAACGTTGCCTGGTAATATTGCATGACCTTAAAATCCATTTTTCATCAGCCCATGTATCTCCAAAAACTAATAAAAGTTTTGGCGGAGTTTTAGTTAATTTTCCATTTTCATATTCTGGATATAACCAAGATTGTAAAATTTTAATAGCGTTAGGAACATCTTTTGTCGCGCCGTAATGCAAGAACAGAGAAAAAGATAAAACTCTTGAGCTTCCATTAGCAAATTGTAATCTTGGATGACTCATGCCAGGAATATTAATTTCAGATAAATTTAATGATTTATTATCCTGAAAAGATTCAGGGTTAATATTAAAATCGATTCTAGTAGCGTTATCAGAATCAACGAGTGCCCCTTTTTTCTCAGTATCTTCGCTTTTTTGAGACGATTTATTATTTGATATAAAAAGCTTTTGACTACTCATACCCGGAATAACGCCCGGAACGTTTATAGCACCGATAGTAGACATGATTTAAAAAGCACTGATCCCTTGTCTTAAATTTTGTTTTTCGATCCACCGAAAAGCGACCGCCCCAATTTTTGCGCCATCAAGATAGACATCTGCCGGTTTACTTTCAATTTTAACGTCAACTTGATTATTTACATTAACTGGCGGTTCTGGCTTTTGCGGTTGATTTTGCATGATAATATTATTTAAAGCAGACTGATTTTCAGAGTGTTTAATAAGATAAGGTGAACTCTGATTTTGTTCCTGATTTTTTTGTAAAGAGATTTTATTATTAATTTCTCCGAGCACTCTAAATAAATTATCGTTTTGTAAAACACCTGAATTATTTTCGTTTTTAGGTTGAGTGTTAAAAGCCCTCACTATACTGCTAATATCAACAGCTCCGATATTATTAACTTCCGTAGCTTTAGGAGCAGGTATTACCGGCTGAACCACAGGCGAAAAATTAGGAGTATGCATAGCATTTTGTTCAATAATTTTTTGCACAGGGTTTGAATTATTAACGATGTTATTTACTGTATTTTCCCCCGTGTTTCTTAAATCAATGGGACGAATATCCGTTAAATTATTTTGGGGTAAATTAATATTAATAACGGGAGCATCTATTTTAGGGATTGCCATAGCCGGTTTTATATCAGGTGCAGCTAATAATGATCCTCCTCCGTTAATAATTTTATTATCAGCGTTCGTAATATTTGTCGTGTTGTTTATCACTGCTTCCCTCATAATTTGCTCCGGTGTTTTCACTGTATTTGCGACAGTTTTAGGAATGACATCCATATTAACCGCATTAACGCTAGGCAAATCAGAAGTAACAGTTCTAATAATTTCCTGATTAGCAGGAGTAATATTAGGTAAAGGCTGAATTTTAGGAACAATATCCATATTTGCCGATAAAAATTCAGGTGAGGATATTGGATTAACAGTCCTTATAATTTCCTGATTAGCAGGAGTAATATCCATTTTTAAAGCCTTTAATTTTTCTTGGGCTTTATTAATGGCTTGCTGTTGCATAAAATTATCACTCATAAGTAAATCTGGAGGCAATTTTTTTACAGTGTCATCAGGATTTAAAACATATCCGCGATTTTCAAGAGTTTTTCTATAAGATTCATAATTTTGTACTCCTTGTTGAGGTACAGGCGCTAAATAATCCATTGCATGAATATCAGGAGCAGGAGCAGGAACAGAATCTAAATCGACCTTTACTTTGAGTCCTCCAGCTTTAGCAATAATAGAAATTTCTTCAGCTACTTTTCTTAATTCAAGAGCTAATTGTTGAACAGGAGGAATAACGGTATAACGGATTTTATCTGAAATGTTTTGCATGATTAAATAAATTTCAGAAAAACTTTCTCCAAGAGATTTTTTAAAGGGTGTCCATGCTTTATCCATTTCTTCTACGCGTTGAGAAAAGCCTTCGCTCATTTCATTAAGAATTGTTATGTTTTGAGTTTGTTCCTGTAATTTCTTTTTAATATAAGCAGAGTCAACCGCGACTTTTTTAATTTCTTCATCAATATTATTTTTAGTTGCGATGTTTTGTTTTAAATCTATATCCTGAGTAACTTCGCTTGTTTTTGGTTTAGGAATTTCAGGGAGCATATAAGTACTATCCATAACGCTAATATTATATTCTGGAGTTCCAACGATTTTTGCTTGAGCCTCAAATTCAGGTGTACTCAGATAATTAAAAGTATTATCGACTCGATTTGCAAAGCCGTCCCATAAACCTTTTAAAAAATTAATAGCACTTGTGCCCCAATCTTTTAACGTTGCGAAGACATCGGGAAATTCGAAAGCCCCAAACCAATTTTTTAAGCTAGTCCATAGCTCTTTACACCAATCACAAGCATTTTGAGCATAATTTTTTACTATCGCGAAGACATCAGGGAATTCAAAAGAACCAAGCCAATTTATAAAACTAGTCCATAGCCCTTTACACCAATCACAGGCATTTTGAACATAATTTTTTATTATCGCGAAAATATCTTTTAAAGTCCAAGAATCCCACCATTTTTTTATGCTGTCCCAATTTTTATAAACCTGATAACCAATTGCAATTAACGCTGACGCAGCAATGATTAAAAGCCCTATAGGATTCGCACTTAACGCAAAATTTAAAAGCGTTTGAGCCGCAGTCCATAATTTAACAGCTGAAACAACACCTAAAATGATACCTGCAAATTTCCCGATGGAATTTCCGAAAATTGCTTTTATAGTTTTCCAAATGCCTGCCCAAAATTTTGCATTGCCCTCCCATAACTCTTTAAAGCCTTGAGAGAATTTCTCCCAATCCAAAGTTAAAGCGCCAATGACTATATCGCAAATCCCCTCAATAGCTTTAAAAACGCCTTTAAAAATATTTGCAAACCCTTTAATAATTTCATTAAACCATTTTGCGAATGCGTCCCAATGAGTATATAAATAAGCTATCACGGCAATTATCGCAACAATAGCTGCTATAACTGGATGAGCTGTGACTAAACCTAAAACCGAAGAAATATTTTTAATTATAGAAGTCGCAATCGATAATCCTTTAAAAGCGCCGATAACTGCGAGAATATAAGGCACTACATGTCCAATTTTTTCGCCTAAAATTTTCCATTTTGAGCTTTGAGTTTCAACGATTGGAGAAAATAAACCAAGTAGATTTAAAAATGTTTTCCCATTTGAAATAAGAGGTTCGAAAGATTTATAAATACTTTTCAAAAATCCCTTAATCTCATTAACGCCTAACAAAAAGCCCTCAACGATTCCTTCCCACAATTGGCGAACTCTAAAAAATACTTTACCCATATTTACAGCAAAATCCCAAATGCCTAATTTTTGTAATTCACTTGCGAGAGCGTCATCAACATCAGCGATTCCATCTTTGCTAGCGTTACAGGCCATTTTAAAACCTTCTGATACAGCTCGAACCATATTTTTAATACCGGCGAAATTTTTTTGCCAAGCCAAATAAAGAAGCCCAGCAATTCCGATTAACCAGAAAACAGGAGAGCCTAATCCCTGTAAAGCAATTTTTGCAGATAAAACGTTTGCTCTTAAACTGTTCATGGTGGTAATGATTGCAATTCTTAACATGGGCCATATTTTTATAAGTCCGCTAAAAGTCATAATCGCACCAGTAGCGATAAGAATAGTCCCGACAAAAGTTGTTAATGCAGTAACTAAACCTAATACTAATTTTGTAAGCACAGGATGATCCTGGATTAATTTTGTCATCCAACTTTTGAATATAGCAATTTTATTATTAATCCAAATATAAGCCGGCACTAGTTGTTCACCGATAGCAATTCTTAAGCCTTCAGATGCGCTTTCCAATCTAAAAGTAGAACCTTGTAAAGTGTTGTTCATAGTTTCGGCCATTTCTTTAGCGCGTTCGTTTTCGGCTTGTAAATTTCCTATTACGTGAGAAAAAGCACCGCTTTCATATTGATTTAATAAAGCGATCATCCCTGTGGCAGCTTTTTTGTCAAAAATTTCGCTGAAAAACTTCATTTTTTCGATACGTGACATACCTTGCATACTCGTTGAAAATTGTTGGAGAATATCATCAAAACTTCTTAAATTTCCGGTTTGATCTTGAATGGTAATCCCTAATTTTTCAAGAGCTTCTGCGCCTTTATCACTAGGAGTAACCAAATTACTTAACATGCCCCTAATATCAGTACCAGACATAGAACCTTTACGCCCTGCATTACCTAACACACCAATGAGCGCAGCTGTTTCTTCAATAGACATGCCGAGAGCGCTGGCATTAGACGCAACATATTTAAAACTTTCGCCTAAAGTTGAAATACTTGTATTAGTTAATGAACTTGTTGAGGCTAAAATATTTGCAACTTTGCCAGACTGGTCAGCTGTTAAATTAAAACCTCTTAAAGTATTTGACATAATGTCCGCAGCGTTTGCCAAGTCCATCCCTTCAGAGGCAGCCATATCTAATAATCCAGGCATCGAAGAAATTATTTCATCGGTTTGAAAACCTGCACGCGCTAATAATTCCTGAGAGTTTGCGGCCTGAGTCGCAGAAAATTGAGTGTCTCGCCCTAATTGTTTAGCTTGAGCGCTTAATTTAATAAAATCTTCGTCCGTAGCTCTTGAAACTGCTTTCACTTTTGCCATAGCTTGTTCAAAATTTTGTGCGGTTTTAATAGAACTTCCAAAAAAACTTTCAACCGAGCCTAAAATTTTTGCACCGGTAGTCATGGATGCAAAACCACCAAGCATTTGTTTTACACCAGCGTCAAATTTTTTCAGCATTTCTTCAGAAACACCACTGAATGAAATTAATTTTTGCCTAATATTTTCAAGACTAGCGGAAACCCTATCTTGAAGGCTTATAACAATTCCAAGCCCTAAAGCACCCATCATCGAATCCATAAGTTAAACACTCACCTCCCAGCTTTTTCAATTTTTTTATTTTCTTCTTCGATATGTTGAATTAATCTTTGAACGTACCATCTAAGGTCTTTTACAGTCATGTTTAAAATTTCATTAAAGCCCCAGCCCAAACCTTTAGCTAAGAAAAAAATTTGTTCGTCTACAGGCCAATACTGCCCATCGTTGTTAAAGGAGTAAAAAAATCTGGAATTTGGTAAAGCATGACTTCATTAATCGAGTCACATTCGGGACAATCAAGCTCAATTTTAGGATCGAGTCCTCCTTTTAAATCTGCGTATGTCATTCTAATTTTGGTAATATCGCGCGCAAGTAATTTAGCAAAATCTTTATATTCTGGAGCTTTTCCGTTAAAAGATTTGCAAGCAGCCATAGCCATTTTTATAGTGTCGATTTCTTTTTGAGAGGCTAACCATTGTTCAGTTCTGCCTGTCATGTAATCAATTTCAGCTACACCGTCACTAATTTCAACGCTAATCGGGACATCATTACGATAAGGATAAATTTTAAGCTCGTCATTATTTAATAATTCCTGCAAATTAATTTTATATCCGGAATTTTTATGACATTTGGGACATTCAAAATTAAACATCATATCTTCACCGTAATTTTGCATTCTGATACGGAGTAATAAATAATTTCGGTCGCCTGTTTTCATATCGAGAAGTAAATTAATTAATTCGCCTTGATTTTCAGGGACTTTTTTATTATCGAGACTTACAAGAGCTTTCCCAATAAATTTATTAATCCATTGCCCGTTTTTTAAATCGATCCTGCTGGTTAAAACTCTTTCGGCATCGGCTGTTAATTCTTTTATTTCGGCTTGAATGCCAGAAGGTAATTGAATTTTTAAAATATTTTGCATGATTATTTCACCTTAATATCATCAACAGTGAGCGTTAAAGTTTCTACGATGTGTTCCGAGCTTTCGCCCTCGTTATCACTCCAATTAATTTTTGAACAGAACGCTCCTTTTAATTGCCAAGTCTGTATAACAATCCCTAATCTATTTACGTGGCAAATTTCGACATCTTTTTTATATAACATTGGATGTCCTTGTATGCCGAGTTCAGTATTAACGGCTGTGGTGAGCCATTTCCAAGCAGCTTTATCACCAAAATCTGAATACATTCCCTTTTCAAGAGTGCAATCTCCAATTTTTGCGCGTCCTGCAAATTTAGTGGAACGCACACTGCCTGCACCGTTAAACTCATCAATTTCAGTTTCAATTTCTGGAATGGTAGCTTTTTGAAAATATGCTGCATCAAAACCTGAAATTCTTACTACAAATTGCCAACCTTGACGAGGATTCCCATTAAAAATAGCCAATATCGACATAATTAAAAATTTCTCCTTTCAAAAAAATCAAAAAAAATTATTCGCTGTCGAGCATGTCAGTAAGAGTTTCATCAAAATCAGCGTCAAGTCTGGTAATTGCGCAATCAATAGAAATCCATTTGATACCGACAACAGGCTTAACTAATATTTGGCATTTAAATTCGCCTCTTTGAACGCTTTCAGGAGTATTTAATTTAGCGTCTTCGAGTGATTCAGCGTCTTGATCACAGTAAATTCTGTAATCATAAAAGAATCTTGAGGCCGTCCAATCTCTGAATTTAGGTTCAATTCCCCTGTAAAATTCACGCCAAGTTTGAGGATCGTCTGGTTGGTGAATATATGCTCTTGCGTACGAAGCGACAGCTTTTTCAACAGCTATTAACATTCTGCGTACATTCAACTCACGTAATAAACTGGCTTGACGCTGTAAAGTCTGCGCACCCCAAACAACGATACCTGTATCATCAAAAAGACAAATCGGATTTATTTGATTTTCGCAAATGTAATTAGCTTCACCTGCTCTACCTTTACCGGCAACATTTACATCAATTCCTAAAGCATTTAATAATTTTCCGCGCCTGCTACCTGCAGGGACAAAACTTTCATTAGCGGTATAATCATTAACAGCCATAACCCCTAAAACATCACCGACAGGAGAAATATAACGTTCTTTTTGAGTTAAAACATCATAAACTTTTATTTTTGGGTAATACATTGCGCCGTAATTGCTCTGAAATGTTGCATGATTATAAACGCCTTTTCCCAGTCTGAAATTAACAGCTTCGGATGGAGTTAAATTAAAAGGAGTTTCGGTAATAAAGACCATGTCCTTCCTTGTCTCACAATATCCCAGCCCAGCAGAAATAACAGCCGGAGAGCAAACACCGGGCACAGCTAACTGCATAGCGTCTGTAATATCATCAAATGAATATAATCCCGTGCTGTTTGTTGATGAGCCTATATAATCCGCGTCTGTTACAGTAGTTCCGTCATTTCCGCCATTTAAAATATATGTCCCTATAGCTGGCCTAGCAAGTTTTTTATTTAAAACTGTGCTTAAGTCTTCAATTTCAATATACGAACTTGAAATATTTTCTACATAATCGCTTGAGCTATCGGACATAGATAAATCTGAAAATGATTCTACTTCGTCATCCCCATCATAAACTTTGAGAGTAAATAAATTTTCTGAGTCGAGAGTACTTTCAGATATTATTATTTTTAAAGAATTTCCCCATATTCCTGGCGAGCTAGCTTTTATTTTTAAAGTGTTTACGGGAGTTTCCTGTCTGTCTTTTATTTCAATATTTGCGTTTAAAGCAGTCAAGCTCGATGCGTCCGTAATATCTGTGTAATGCGCAATTCTTGAAATCCATAATACAGCACCATAACTCAAAGCCCGTTTAACAATTAATGGAAAATCAGATGTTTTTAACTCACCGCCAAAAATCCTCTCAAATTGAATAGCAGAACTAATTAATTGAGGTTTATTGACCGGGCCTTTTTCTGTAATACCTTCCACACATGAAATACCAGTTTGAGGATTATCAACGAATTGACTTAAATCAGTTTCAGTTAAAGTTACACGCGGTAAACCTGAAGCCATTACTCAAACGCCTCCTGTAATTCTTCAATTGAAATTAATCTTTTTTTCTCTGCGGAATTAAGAGCTTCGCTTATATTTTCTTTTGAAATTTTTGTGACTGATGACGGATGCCCCTTTGAAGCTAAATAAATACTTTCACCGTTTTTGAGTGGGTAATCTCTTGGGCCGTTACATAAATTCCTGATTAATACTTCATTCATGATTTCACCTCATTAATTTTTATGCTTACTTCTTCGATTAACGAATAAATTTCGTTTTGAGCCAAATCGTTATAAATTTCGACATCGTAAATAATTATTTCGCCATTGCCTTGATAAACTTGTGAAACATTAGGACTGACTGCATTACTGGGCATATTGCGCCAATTCCACGTATATTCCCTTTTGCGTTCGTTCTCAGCCTTTATTAGAGGGATATTTCTCGAAAGATTAATAAAATCTGCAATCATTTCTAAGAGTTCAATATTACTTTCGCAAGTGAAATTTACATTAAATATTAAATCAACCCATGAAGGAGATTTACTTTTTATGGCCTGATTGTTTTCTGAATCTATTACTGTTATTTTTTCAGCCGGCCGATTTAATCTTAATTTCTTGCGTAATACAGGGCCATTCAAAACAATAACAGGGAGCTTTGAAATTTCAACGATACTCCCTGCGCTTAACACTGTATTTTCATTAATGTAATCTCTTAATAATTTAATTAACGCCCTCGTAGTTGCTGTTATCATGTTAAAAAAGCACCCCTTAAGGCATTTAAATATATTTCGCCAACTTTGTTTTTAAAATCTTCGCTCAAAAGCACAGGTCTTAAAAATGGTCTGGCTGGTATATGTATAAATTCCGTAGATTCTTTTAAATGCAATCCTTGATAATGTAAATAAGCTCTCATTTTAGGAGTTACTCTTATAGTGCAACCGAATTCCTGAACAATGGCAATATTTACTTCTTTGCCTTTATTAACCCCAATAAAAATTTTATCGTTATCATCTAAAACTTGATAAGTTACACTGCCAATTAAATCACCATGATCTATTAAAGGTTTACTGGAACTTTTTCTAATAATTGTAAAGGGATGTAGCGGTGTAAAATTTCCGTTTACAATGCCTTTTTTAACTTCACTTGCACCATAATTCCCAACTTTTTCGGCGCATTGGCGAATTTTATTTTTTAATGATGAGGGGTTAAACAAATTTTTTATTTTCTCCCAATCACCAGTTAAAACGCTCATTTTGTTACGCGCTTCCTTTGAAAATAAACATGTACGTGATAATGCTTTTCGTTGTAATGTGCCATTGGCCTTATTTCAGTAATTATCAATCTAGAGCTTTTTTCAATTTCGATTTCATCACCGATTTTCCCGCCGGATTTTTCCCAGTCAGTAGCGTAAAAAACTATATGCCCATCATTTGTTGGGTCGTTACCTGAAGACACTGGTACAAGCTTTTCAAAATTTGAATATTTTACTTGCCCCTTAAGAATTTCGGGTTCACTCCATATAATTTCGCCGGTTACTCCAAATTCAGGATCGGTTACAGTTTCTAACCTCTTATATAAAAATACTTTAACAGGATGAATTATTTTTGGCTTCATTAAACTACCGCCATATAAAAGCCTGAACGCTTATAACTTTTTAAAACATTGTCAATTTCAGTATCGCCGGTAATAGAATCAGTGTAAGAGCTTGACGCTAAAGAATAACTATGTCCATCAGTTGTTTCAGAAATAATTTTACCGCTTAAATTTTGTTCTGATAGTGCTTCATAATCCGAAATACTAGGAAAATAATATAAAGCTAATTTCATGGCTATGCGTTTTATATCTGCCGGAGCATTTCCATTTTTATCAGTGTACCCAAAAGTCCCAGAAATCATTATATTTAATTTTCCTTTAGGCCATTTCAATTCACGATAAATTTTAGGATAAGCTCTGTCCTCCATGCGATTATATAAAATGTAGTCGGTAATTAATTCATCGTCTGCTTTTATATATTCGACTTCAGATAAAAAAATCGGTAGAACTAAATTATGCCCGCCACGTCCATCAAGCTTTATTATTTTTTCTCTAGGCTCGAACCATTGTCCCGTTATTCTGTCTATGTATTCGCAGGCTGCCTGTATTAATTTCTCAAGCTTCGAATCCTCATATTCTTCTTCTGTTACACCTTCGTTGCGTAAATCTTCGATAGTGCAATAACTCATATTTTTACGAATAATCCAGATTTCAAATATTTTTCAGCCTGAGGACTCTTTAATTCTATTGTTTGCCCCTTCTTTAAAACTGTCCCGTCATAATTACAACTTCCAGCACCAATTAATTTTAAAATTATTTTATCGGGCTTGTTATTAATATTTTCGTTTTCAGCCATGATTTTTAAAAGTTATATGCTATTACCAAAGCATCGTCCCAAACAATTTTACCGGGATCGACTCTCATATACATTGTATATTCCGTTAAATCCTTGCGCTGATTAAATTCTGAATATACTTTCATTGAACGCTGAACGCCAGATACTAAATTTAATCTCTGGGTTAAGATTATTACATCATCAGGCATATACTCTATTGGAAAAACTTGTATTCCTAAGAATTTCACCAAGCTCCCAGTCTGCAAAATATTATCGCCTAATTCACTGACACGGTCTGCGAGGCTAGTAATATAACTATCTGCCACACTGCTCGAACAGTAAAACCTCATGTTAGCTCTATCGCGTTTAAATTTATTAGGCATTAATTTCAGCATTCCGGGAAATACAACGCCTTTATAATCTGTACTTGTTAATTTAAATTTATGTGTATCAGTGCTGGCTTTGGCTTGCTTTATTACGCCGTCACCAATCGTTAAAAAGCTTGAGTCTGTTCCGGTAGCACTAGAATCTCCATTTAGCATTAAATCTGCGAGGTCATTACCAAACTGTTGAGCCAATTCGCGTGCAATACGGTCACTAGCTTTTTCACCCTCGATATTGTCCTCTAAAAATTCCGTAGTAACATCCGCTGCTAAACGAACTTTTATGCCCCGTAATTCTTTACGACTAGTATTCGCACTGGCTAATTCTGTGGGGCTTGTTGCCTCCGTAGCTTTCCTAATTAATCGGCTTCCTATCAATAAGAAATCAAGCTGTTTTTCAGGTGCGGTCATTGTCTCTAATCGCGTATCTTTCAATAACGCTGAATTGTCCGTCATGTAACTTATAAACTTCGTAGCCTGTTGAGGGCTTAATAATCCGCCTTTACCCGTTCCGTTTAAAGTGTCCGTTGATGTTATGGCCTCTTTCATTAACATTCTATTTGTACTCATTAAAATATTTCACCCCAAAAATTATCATTGTTCTTTTTTACGTTATTTTCCTCAATTATTCGATTTGAATACCCGCGTGCGTTTTCTATTTTTCCTATGCGTTCCATTATTGGGCTTAACGCGTCCGTCATAATTTTTTCTATTTCATCTTTACTCACTTCTGTTCCTCCTGTTGAATCCGTGCTCCCTGTAGTTTCAGTTTCCTCTGAATCATCCACTCCGGTTAAAACCTCGTTTAACATTACTTGAATGTCTCTTAATTTGGATAATCTAGAGCCTGAAATTTTGCGCCCTGATTTTATTATTTTTACGTGTAATGAATCTGAAACTATTTCCGTAAAATCTTCTAACGCCTCCGAAATAGTTTTGCTATCGGTAATAATTGTGCCTCCATCATCAGGAAATATTACTTTCATTAATGCCCAATATGCTTCCTGAATTGTCATTTTCGCCTTGCTCTTGGTTACCATGTCAGCTACTTCACCTTTTGTGAAAAAATTCTTCAGAATACGAAAAAGCCCCCGTTCGTCTTTGTTTACATTGACTGTTTCGGGAGCTTCTTCTTCTGTCGCGCTCTTAAATATTTTAAATCGTTCTCCGTTTGCTGCTTTTGGTACAAGACTTATCGCTGACACTTCGACATCTTGTAATTCGCCGGGTTTTTTTGGTTTACTCATTTTCTTCTTCATCCTCCTCTATTAATTGGCCTGTGCCTTCAATTGAAAATCCTGTTAATTCGCCTTTTTCTATGCTCTTCCAAATTTCTGCATCAGGAACATGAACTCCTACAACCCATGAACCTGGTATAAAATCCGGATCACCTTCACGCGCTATAAAACTTTCTACAACGCAACCCTTATTAGTTTCTCCATTATGTTCCTTACTTATTTGTGTATTTCTCTGTTTAGATAAAAAATCATGTGCCATCTTCTCAATAGTTTCAGCACTCATATAATTTCCATCTGTATCCTTGCGGTTAGGAACATATACCTCACCAAATACTATTTGCTGTTTGGAATCAGATTTTTTAAACTCTATAATTTGCTCAGTCTTTACTTGTCTGTCCCTTACACTCATATTATTGCCCCCTCTGGGATGTCATCCTCATATAAAACACCTTTTTCTAAACAACGGCGAATATCCTCGTTGAGTTCATTTACAGGACGAGTATTGCACATTGTCCCTATATAATCACCAAATTTTTCATTATATGCATCATTCAGCAAACGAAATTCAAGCAGATCAAGCATATTATTTTGATATTCGTAACTGCTGTCACCGTATGCCTCTTTATACATTGCACGGAGCTTTTCTGCGTCTTTTGTGCTGGGAATATCCTTCATATTTCTTTACCTCATTTCGCCATATCTTTCAGCATTTTTTCGAATATAGCATAAGATTTCGGAGCATAACGTTTTATAGTCTCTATACCTTTGGGATTTACGATTGAGTCAGAATACACCTGTGCAAAAAATTCTGTGCAAATCACCTCATGACCGTTACGCCAATAACTTGTGGTATGAGACCAGTTGTCTTTACACTTATTTAATGTCGCACCGCTAAATAAATCAGATACAGACATTGAACTACTAATCGGAAGTTTTCGCAATTCTCTTTCTACTGAAGCATATGCATCACTTTTCTTTATTCCTTCAGAAGGTTTTTCAGCCTTTAATTTTTTCAGCCTGGCATTTATATATTCGTCAACCTCTGATTTTAATGTCGTGAATAAATCGTATTGATAGCTTTGAGAAAAATATCCGCCCGTAAATGATTTATTGTCTATCAAGTGCCCTAATTCATGTAATATAACTGAATATGCCGGCCGACTCGTTGAATATCTGTCTTTGGTAATATCAATATGAATACTACCCTCTCGCATAGAATAATAACTATTTTTTGAAGAAGTATCAGCAATCTTCATACTACCCTCAAAAATATTCCAGACTTTTCTTACATCCTCCGGAGCATTTTTTACAGCCTCAATAATCGCCTTTACATCAGATTCTTCCAAAACCTTAGACAAACCAGAAGCGAATATAATACCTTGTTCAGCAGCTTCAATTTTGGCATTCTTTAATTCTTCCGCTAATTTCTGCCATTGGGGCAACATTTCCACTTGTTGCTTTGATAGTTCATCATACCTTCGGGAATCCCTATTACTTACAGCTTCGCTAATTTGACGTTCTAGATCATCATATTTACGTTGATATTCTGAATCTTCTGCCTGAAGTCGTTTTAATCTATCTTCTAAACTAACTTCAACGGGTGCTGTTGATTCAGACATTACTAACACGCACCGGCATCTGCCATGAAAAGGAGGGAGGCTCATATCATCACGCCCCCAGCCAAATTCCTCTTTAAATCTTTCTGAGTCTTCTATTTTGAGTGCTGTGTTTATTTTTTCTTGCGCGTCTGCTACACGAAATTTCTGCCCGTTCAATGATCCACATATTGGACACATCCTTTCATCGCCCATAGCCAGAACTTCATATTCCTTTATTCCTGCCTCTGTCATACCTGATATTGCTCCAAATGAACGCGAACGAACTAAAGCAGAACTAGACACAACGTCCCAATATTTATAATCCCCAACCTGCCCGCCTAATGCTTGACGTAACTCAAAAGCTAACTCTTTACGCCCTAAACCATCTTTTAACGCTTGACGAGTTATTTCTGAAATCTTTTCTCCTATATGCTTTTCGTAATGTTCTCCAACCCAAAAGCAATTATGTTTTGTTAATATGTCTACTGCTCGCAAGTCTGTTAATTTAAAATGGCTGTCTGTCAATATTTCTTTTTGAGAACTCTCATACACTTCTCTAATATTTTTATAAAATAATTCACGCAGCGTTTTTGATTTCCCAAAATCTTTACCAAGATGCTTTTTTAATGTGCTGGTTATCAATTCAAATGAAGGAATTCCTTTAAATATTTCTTTTAATGCCTTTTCGTATTCTTTTCGCCACTGCTTTATCAAGTTGGCTGATAAATTTCTCTCTAACTTTAAATATTTATCTTTGTCGCTCGAATCCTTCGCTATGTCTAACGTTGTTAATATTCCATATAATCTTAAATATGCTTCATGTTTGCCTAATTTCGTTAATTTCATTTCAGCGCTTTTTCTATCTTCTCTAATGACCTTAATAACATCGTTTCGTTATCTTCATTTTCGCCTGCACTATCAAATTCACCCTTATTTAATTTCGCCAAATATATTTGTAACGGCAATTTCAGCCATTCACTATCCTCATTTATTGCGCTCAAAGGGTGATTTAAAAGCCTTGATATTTCCTCGCGCGCTTCTCCAACTGTTAAACCGCAATGACTAAACGTACTTAATACACTGCTCATTATTTCAAAATTATTTACTTTGGGAGGCAAACTCTTATATTTCCAATATTTAACTCCCATCGCAGGAAATAATAAACGATTTATTACAAAATCATGGTTTACTCTTTCAGGTTCAAATACTTGTTCCTCTGCTACTTCTCGACTCTCACTCGCCGTTGCCCGCGTGTAATCGCTCGTTATACCGACAAATATTGGCGGTAACCTAAACGAACTCCTTATTTTTTCGCGGTTTGTTCGATCGTAATTATCAAATAAACTATCTTTTTGTTGCGCATCGCTTAAATGTTCAAAATGCACACTCGTAGGCGGTGTAGGTGAACCGGGTAATGTTACTCCTGAATCTGAAGGCGATACCTCTATTATTAGTATTTTATTAAATGTCTTTCGCCCTTTCATTTCATCGTTTATAAAATCTTCTATGCGTTCCACAACCCTATCATCTAATGAGCCAGATACTAACAAAGCCATCGGGGGTATTGTATTATTCTCAAAATATTCGTAATTTACCTCTTCAGCCTGCCGTGATCCTTCTACTGCTAGCCAATTACCTATCCAGCGAGGCACTCCATAAGGACTATAAGGACAATATAATTTAAAATGTATTATTTCCGTTGCTGGAATTATATCTGCTTCCGAACTCACATAACCCGTCCGAGAATCTATTATTCTGGGGTCTCCAAATTCCTTAAAATATACTCGCTGGCCATCATCTCGTATTTGAACATATCGCCTAAACCTCTTCCTTGACGGATATTCCTGAAGCTCGTTGCTCTCGTCATCACGTATTATATATTTTACGTCCGTGTACTCTCTATCAAGTTGCGTTAACCTCATAGTATGACCTTCTATATGTTCAAGCCATACTATATCGCCCTTACCGTCTCTTATGACTTCCCAATAACCATTGCCTAAAACTTCCAAATCTCTGCGCACTCTGCGTCTTAACTGCGAATACGGTATTTCAGCATTACAGAATTCAAAAAAATGCATTAACGTTTTATATTCGTTTTGTGCGTCTTTATCATCCGAAGAAAATTCAAACGCAGGCTCTAACGTAAAGCCAAATCCATCTATATTAGTTTCCATAGCTTCTACGCATTGCCCTAATATATTCGAATGTTCCGGGAGCCTCGCAAGCCAATCTAAATTATAAGGCGGCTCTATTATTCCATCACCGTAATATCCATCAAATGGATCGGTCGGCATCTTTAAACTTACTGGCAAATCATTTTCTTTACCCTTAAATATAAATGCTCTGCTCATTTAATGTATTTTATCCTCACCCTCGTAACTCCATGTTATTCCTAACTTCTTTAAACGTTTTTGAATATTTGGGGGAACCTTCCCTTTTTTATAAGCTCCCTTTGAAAAAATTAAGTGTTGAATATTCTTTACTGTAGCTTGTTGGTTATGTATCTGCACCTCAGCATAAGAAATACTAGGCTCTAATTCCTTTAACCTCAACGTCCCGCTTTTAGCTGCTTCTATAGTCTTTTGAAGCGGGCCTCTACGATATTTATAAACATCATAACTTAATATTGAGGGTTTTAATAATGGGGACGGGATTAAATCATTATCTAATGAATCTCCAAATGTTACCGTTGCAAATCTTTTTACTTCGGGTTTCATTATCGCTACCACTCCAGCCCATTTATTATAACGACTGCCTGCACCCTCACTCACGTTTACTTCTGATACATTCTTATAATCAAAAAGCATTCCATATATAGGGCGTTGAGTCACAGGTGTATCTGAAGAGTAAGACATACTAAGATTTTCTATTTCTTCTCTTAATTTTTCATTCGTTGTGCCTCCAGAAGTATGCGTCTCATATATTGATTTAAAACGCCCTGAATCTAATATTTTCTCCAAATCCTTCTCTGAAAATCTGATACCCATATTAGATGACTTCCCTAACTTAAGAGTCTCTTTTTCTAGAATAGCTATATCTTTATCGGAAATTTTTTTCCCATCCATCTCTTCTGAATACTCACGCGTCTCCGCTAACATCTTTTTGGCTCGCTCTAGTTCGGTGGCTATAGGTCTTACATGCTTTATTTCATCTGCGGGGGAATCCTGTGATTCATTTTTAGGAGGCATGGGATGTTTTCCTATACCGCTTCTCCCTTTTGCCATTTTTCCTCCATGAACAAAAAAACCTTACCCATTAAGGTAAGGTCTCTGAACTGTTATTTTATCTATTTATCTTAATTCAACAATTTACACACTCTAACTAAGGCTCTATAAACTCCTTTTACAGGCATATCTTCTGGCGCTACCCTCACACAAAAAGTTAATGCTGTATAACAATCCTCTAATGGTGCGTTGTCTTTATCAAGTTCAAAGAGCATCCTATATCCAGCGTGATTTACATAAGGGAGCTTTTTTATACGTTCAATATAATTTTCATCTAATGTCTTAGTTAGTAATAACGTCTTATGTAAAGAATTTTGAAGATATTTATCCTCCTCACGGCTTAGAACCTCTCTCGCTTCAAAAAGTTCCTCTGTTTTCTTTTCATATCCTTTGTCGTTCTCATCTAATGCATCTTCTGCTGATATTATCGTATCAATTCTCTTGTCAAATTCAATTAATTTTTCATCTGTAAGTTCTTTTTCTCCACATGCCTCAGCGAAAAAATCCCTTGCCTCTTCAAACTTCTCTTTTATTGTGCTCATTTTTATTTTCTCCTATTTATTTTTTTTAACCTAAAACTATTGCGCGTCCGCCACGCTTTTTGGCCTCAAGATACCCCCATGAATGCATATACACTGCATACGAAATTACGTCTACTTGATCATCATGCACTCCGTTCGGAAATGATAATAATTCGGATTCTAAATCATCACACCAATGAGAATTAATCAAATGATACACACTGCCGGATTCATAACGCGCTGCTACCGGTATTGCTCGCGTATATTTGTCCGTATCCGGCTTTAATTCTATTACTGGGAGTCCCATACGTCTCACCATTTGGTATAACGTTAATCCCATGCTAGCGCTCTCTATGCCAATCAATAAAGGCTGATATTCTTGATACTTGCTCTTTATTAATTCAGGCTGATCCGGTCCTTCTAATCTTTCGCGCAATATATTTAAAATTAATAATTCACCATTTGGACATATCGCAAACGTACCTAACACAAAATAATCAGCGCTACTCCTTTTACTTCCAGCGACATCACACGTCTGAAATATTTTACATGACGTTCTTTCGTATACTTTGTCATTTACTAAATAATTATTACCTGAAATTTTAAAATATTTGAACATTGACTGTTTAAATAAATTTCCCTCTGAAGGTCTTGGGTGCCCTTGATATAAACTCTCCCATGAACGGCTACCTAATTCGCTTTTTTTAGCTTCGCACCATGTCTCATTAAATCCATGTTCAGGCCATAATGATTCGCCAATATTCCTCCCTATCTCGTCATAACCCTCTGCTAACGCTGGTAAATTTATTAATTTCCATGTGTCTGAACTGCTATTTAAAATACGACCGGCTAAATCATCCTCGTGCCAGCGGGTCATTATTATTATTACGCGCCCTCCGGGATGAAGTCTTGAGCTTAATGTGTCTTGCCATTCATGCCATATTCTGTCACGATACGTCTCACTCTCGGCTTCTTGACGGTTTTTTATTGGGTCATCTATTACAAGCAAATCTGCTCCTTGCCCTGTTATACTTCCTCCAATACCAGCGCTTATCATTCCACCTGAATAATTTTCTATTCCCCAATTTGTTTTTGAAGCGTTCTCAGAAGATACTTTTATATTAAATATTTCTTCTCCGAATTCGTCTATTTTCCTGCGATTCGCTAAACCAAATCTCTGCGCTAATTCTGAACCGTAACTCACCTCTATTACTCGGCGTTCAGGATTCCTGCCTATAAACCATGATGGAAAACTCTCCGTTACAGTCATTGATTTTCCATGTCTAGGTGGCATCGTTATTATTAACCTGTTTAATTCTCCTATTTCTACGCTCTCCAAAAGATTACAAAGCAATTCAAGATGACGCGCCTTTTTCCAGCGGCCATGATATATAAGCTCCATGTAAGAACAATAATTCTCTCGCGCTCTGGTTATTTTCCGTTCGCGCAATATTCGTAACTGCTCATCTATTTCATTTATTGTCGGTAGATTCTGAAGTTGTTGCATTTGCCTTCACCATTATCCCCCTGAGCTTTAGTAATTCGTCTTCGGTTAAGAGACTCAAATCATAATTGCTTTTTACTTGTAACGGCTTCCCATCCGCTCCGGTTATTTCTTGACGGTTCACCTCTTTAAACTCTTCCGGCATCCTGTTCTTTGCTAAAAATACTTGCGTTGTCGCATTGGGGGCTATGTATTTCTTTTTCGTTGTTTTCTTTATTGAGGTCGCTGTATGCGTCTCAACGTCTAGTATTACTACAGTCTCTTCTTCCTCGACAAAATAACCTATTGCCGTCTTTATCATTGCGTCTTTGAGTTCTATGTTTACCGCATCTTTACCTCTGCTTAAGGCTTCTTTGAACTCTGGATATTGCGCAATCCATTTATATAAACTTGTATAACCTATTCCCAATTTTTTAGCTATTTGGCGGTTGGAAAATCCTTCACTCGCATATTCTTTCGCTAATTGCGGCGTTACTTCAGGGTCATACATAGGTTTCCGTCCAGCTTTAGACAATTAAATCACCACATCTATTCGCTACTGTTCGCCATCTTTCCACTTCCTTGACTGTATACGCTTCACTGAAATACCTTTAAAATCATAATTATTATCAGTCCCAAATAAAATTATTGTTTTAGGTTCTAATCTGTTTATCGCTGTATTTATACATTCCTGAAATAATGAGCTGAAATCTTTATCGCGTGCTATTCCTAACGTGGACATTACTATCACGCTATTTTTAGGCAAACCGTCATAACTAAAATCCAGTATTTTAGGTTGATCGCTTGTAAAATCTACTATCTCCCTTATGTTAGGAATTACTGTTATTCCATAATCCTGCATCATTTGACCGATTAAACGCTGTCGATAAAGATTATAAATCCTCATGGACATTGACATATCTGCATAAGTTGAAAAATCTGGCGTTACACAACAACTATATTTTTTTATTATTTCAAAATTCTCGTAAGGTCTGTTCCAAATTCTTTCAAATTGGTAATCATCTATAAAAAAATGTATTCCTGCGCTCTTATCTTTATGTGTCCTCGCATAATTAAAACTTATTAAATTATCAGGCACATAATTACACGCTTTTAATTTAGGCATCTGGTAAAAACCTTCGCAACGTGTCTTATCAAATTCACGCATTCTGTACGCATCGTATGTTCGTTCGCGCTCGCTACCTATATATCCAAACTCTTCGTCAAAATTTATCTGTTCTATTTCCGGTATTTCAAAACCTGTAAGCGTTATATCTATATCTTCTATCGATTTTAACAGGTCGGAAAGCATATCTTTATCCCATTCGCCAGAAACTTTATTTAAAGCCAAATTTAAAGCCTTTTCGTGTACCTCGTCTATATTTACTATTACACATTCTATTTCTTCGTTCCCTAATTCTTTTAATACTTTTAAACGCTGATGGCCTCCAACTACCGTCCTAGTACGTTCATTCCATATTATTGGCTCTACGTAACCAAATTCTTTTATTGAACTCTTTAATTTTTCGTATTTTTTATCGCCGGGTTTTAAATCTTTGCGCGGATTGTATTTCGCTGGTAATAATTCGCTTATTAATTTTTTTTCTATTCTCATCGTGTATTTATAGCTTCCCTAGCTACGTCTTTTATTTTATGAAATTCATCTTCGCTTATGCTTTTCTTTTGTAATACTTTTTCTATTTGCCCAATCGCTTTACTATAGCGTTCTGCTCTTTTTTTATATACGGACTGTCTGTCTAAAGACTGTTTCAGGTCACCTGCTGCATAATCTAATACGCTAGTTGGTTCGCTTAATTTATGTCTTTTTAATCTACTATAACTTCCACTATCCTTAAAACGATCTTGTATTGCAACTTCTATGCTTCTCATTGTATCAGAGCGTGTGCCAAATCTTATACTTTCCCCTGTTAACTGCTTGTAAAATTCTTTCATTTCAGAGGTTGTGTAATTTTTTATCATAAACATTACTTTTTCATTTATAACTTCATTTATAGCATTGCGCTTCCAGCTTGATCCCCCTAAAGAATCTATAATCTTCTGTCGCGCTTGAATTTCGGAATCTGAGATTGTCATATTATTTATTTCTTTGATTCGGCTGTCCCATTTAAATTTACCTGTTAATTTGAATCGTCCGTCTACATCTGAAGGGTCTACTGTTGTGCCAAAATATTTACTGCCGTTCTTCGTAACATCGTCCGCTATTTTTTCTTTTATCTCATTCTCACTCATTCCTTGATGCAAATAATTAGGTAAACTTTCAGCTTCACGCTTAAAATTTTCTTGTGCCAGCGTGTTTAAATGTTTTAAATCATCTAAATCCTCTTTTATTAGCCCTTTCATTTTAGCTACTAACGCAGGAGACGGCCTTTCATGCTTTGAAGCTCCGCTGTTACCTTTAGCCACTGTTTCCCCCCCCCAAATATAAAAAACTTCCCCCTTTGATGGAGGAAGCATGGTATTAGAATATCACGAATTTTATATATTTCGTCCCGAAAAAGTGCCAAAAAAGTGCCAAAAAAGTGCCGAAAAAATTTCACAATCCTAAATAACATATTGCAACAAATACTAATTCTCTCCGCCACCTGCAAAATGTAGTCTTCGCTAAATTCAATTCAGATAATATTTGCTCCATAGGATTCCGACCAAAATAAAAAAGCTTTAACACTTTTAAAAGGTCTTGATTATGCGATTCGTTTAAAGAATCTGGGCTGTCTAAATCACTAATTAATGAAGTTATTGGCTTCGTCCACCTCATTAATTTTTTTGTTTCGTGTTCTATATGTTCACACTTCTCTAATAATGCACTCACTGGATCACCATGCGTCCCATTATTCTCAGGTAACACATCGTAATTTTGCCCCTTAACACTGCATGAAGCCTGCAATATCTCCAAATCTCCCTTTAACACCTCAAGGCGTGCTATATTCCTTTTATAATCATACATACAACGTTCCGCGTGTCTATACGTATCATTTTGACTCATATATTTACCGTCTTCCTTTTTTGTTTTTTCGGTTCTATCAATTCCTCATATATTGCTTTTATATCATCGAAAATAAAAGAAAGTATCTTCTTCATGTTAAGACTTTCAATAAAACCTTCGCTTTTTCTACCCTTTATATATATACGATTTGCCTTTTTGAACAACCTTTCAATTTCTGTAAGTCCAATAGAGGCATATTTTGCTTTATTTTTAGATGCAGGTAAACCCAAAAAACTCAAAACACCATCAATATCAATAAGAAACCAATCTTCTATAGAGTGCGATGCCTTGACAAATTTAACTTCATCTACGCCGTTCTTTTTCAGTTCCTTTACTACCTCCTCACACTTAAATGGAGGCTTACTCTGAAATTCAAATACATCCGTATCGTAACAGAGAATAACACAACACCTACAACATCGATTATTACGTTTGATTTTATTCCTTATTATTCTTGCCGCTTTGGTTTTATACTGACCTATCCCGCTAAGATTCTCTACAATAATCCTGATATCCTGCTTAAACTTTTCTCCTCTTTTACTACTATCATA
>ERZ842401.1332-NODE-1332-length-35597-cov-8.113331_pt1 | contig 35597 bp, 31 predicted proteins | sample MGYA00521270_ERZ842401 | MGnify/ENA primary metagenome ERZ842401 (study PRJEB31892, sample SAMEA3878208) | bioreactor metagenome | biome: Moose rumen | place: Sweden | collected 2011-10 | study: EMG produced TPA metagenomics assembly of the PRJEB12797 data set...
ACATTTCCGTCGGCTTGAGGAGCGGGACGCTTGCCGTTTACCTTTGCTTTACCGAATAAAAAAATCCCCTCGCCGTTTTGACGGGGGATAATTTTTTTAGCTGAGCAGTGCGTCTTTGTACTTAAGGACTTCAAGCCCGTATTGGCAAGCCAGGCAGTTGCAATATTTATCGCCGCGTTTCCTAAGGGCGTCGGCATGAGCGGCAAACTTTTTCGCGCCCGCCTCCCCGAACATCTCCACGGCATTTTTGGAGCGTGCAAAGATAACCATGTGGTCAACCAGAACGACGTCCGCTTTGAGTTCGTCGATGAGCTTTTCGGCGGCGGCGTTTTCGCCGGGCGTGCCCAATGCCTTGAGGTAATCTTTAATGACAACCCTAAGCTCCGCACAGCAGCTCGGCGACGCCTCTATCGCCTTAAGCTTTTCAATCAGCGTCTGTTTGTCCATTGCAACCTCCTAAACGAGAAGAACTTTTTTGTACTTTAGGACTTCAAGTCCGAGCGTGCAGGCGAGGCAGTTGCAATACTTCGCGCCGCTTGCCTTGAGCGCGTCGGCATTGGCGGCGAATATCTTTGCCCGCTCCGCGCCCAACATTTCGATAGCCCTGTTCGAGTGCGCGAAGATAACCAGCAAGTCAATCGGCTCAACGTCGTCCTCAAGCTCGTCGATAAGATTTTCGGCGGCGATTTTTTCTTTATCGGTGCCGAGCGCGTCGAAGTAACTTTGAACAGCCTTTCGCAAGTCGGGGTAGCAACTGGGCGACGCTGCCATAGTCTTAAGCTTTTCGAGCAGAGTTTTTTTATCGGGCAAATTTTCTGCGGGCTTTTTTACGTCGAGCAGAATTTCTTTGTGTTTAAGAATCTCTGCGGCGTGCGTGCAAGCCGGACAATCGCAATACTTTGCGCCGATTTTCTCCAGTTCGTCGACGTGAGCCAAAAGTTTCTTTGCGCCTTCCTTGCCGAGGATTTGAATCGCACGAGCCGACCGCGCAAAAGTCGCAAGCTCCTCAATCGGCATGATGTCTTCCTCAATTTCGGCGATTAAATTCTTAGCCGCGATTTTTTCACCGGGCTTGCCGAGCGCGATTAAATAATTTTGAACCGCCCGCTTGAGGTCGGGGCAACAAGTCTTCGCCGCCGACATTGCCTTAATCCTTTTAATCAGTTCCTGTTTATCCAATATGCAACCTCCAATTTCAGGCGAGGAGCGCGTCTTTATGCTTAAGAATCTCAAGCGCGGGAGTGCACGCGCCGCAATCGCAGTACTTTGCGCCGCCAGCCTTAAGCTCGTCGGCATGAGCGGCGAATTTTTTTGCGCCCTCGGCTCCGAAGATTTTAACCGCCAACTCCGAATGCGCGAACGGAACCAGATTATCAACCGTGGTGATGTCCTCCTCAATCTCGGCGATGAGATTCTGCGCCGCAACTTTTTCCTGTGCCGTGCCCGCCGCGTCGAAATAGGCTTGAACCGCCGCCTTCAACTCCGCGCAACAGCTCGGTGCCGCCGCCATTGCCTTAATTTTTTCAATCAGTGCCTGCTTATCCATGATAATTCCTCCCAAAAATTTAAGCCGTGCGCGACTTTAAAGCCTCGTCAATCGCTATCGACAGCTGGTCGGCGCAACTGGTGCCTCGCCCGCCGCAAGGGTTGCCGCGCAGAATGTCGGCGATTTCCTTGGCGTCTTTACCCTCGACAAGCCTGCCTATCGCGGGAAGATTGCCGGGGCAGCCGCCCGTAAATTTCACGTCGTGCAAGCGTCCCGCCTCGTCCAAAGCAAAATCAATCTGCTTGGAGCAAACGCGTTGCGGGGTGAAGCTGTAGCTATCCATTAAAATCTCTCCTTTAAGTATTTCGCGGGGACGTGTTCGGTAAGCCATACGCCGTTTACCGAACGATAGAACTTGAAGCCGTCGGCGAACATCTTGCCGCTCTCGACGAGGAATATCAGCGGCTTGCCGTGACGTTGCCCGACCTTCCGCGCAGTCTCCGTGTCGCCCGATAAGTGCACGTACAGCCGCGATTTGCGAATCAAGCCTTGCGCCCGTATCGACGCCGCAAACTTTTCGCCCGTGCCGTGATATAAAATTTCGGGCGGCTCAAGCTCGGCTGGTTCCACGTCGACGGGTATCGAATGCCCCTGGTTGGCGCGAATCAATTTGCCGTCCGCGCTGAAGGAGTAGCGTTGCTTTTCGTCCTGCGCGACTATCTGCTCAAGCGTCGCACGGTCAAGCCCCCTCACGCGTCGACAAAGCTCCTCGACGTCTGCCCAGCCGTGCTCGTCCAGCTCAATGCCGACCTTCTGCGATTGGTGACGCAGTATCAGGCTCAAAAATTTGCTCAGCGACTTCAAGCCCCGATGCCTCCCGTAAATTTTTTTAAATCGTAATTCAACGCGGCGGCAGTGTCAAGAAAAATTTATAGGTTGCAGTCGGCTCGAATATAGACAGCGGGGAATTTTTGGCGTAAACTTTTAAAAATTTTTTTGGAGGTCAAACATGAACGCTTGGAACGAAGGATACTTTACCGATTCGACTTACACTTACGGCTACTATCGCGAGCTGTCGCCGAATTATATGCGGTGGTGCTTGCTGGTCAACGGGATAGCCGCGCCGGAGCTTACTGCGGAAAGTTGCCATTGCGAGCTGGGCTACGGGCAGGGCGTCTCGGCGAACATTCACGCGGCGGCTACGCCCGGTAAATATTTCGGCACGGATTTTAATCCCGCGCACGCCGCCCACGCCAACGAACTTGTCAAAGCTTCGGGCGCGGACGCCAAATTTTTCGAGGACAGCTTCGAGGAATTCTCCAAGCGCGACGACTTGCCGCAATTCGATTCAATCGGCTTCCACGGCATTTGGACATGGATAAGCGCGGAAAATCGCCGGCACATGTTGGAGGTTGCGCGTCAACACTTGAAGTCGGGCGGCATGGTCTACAACAGCTATAACTGCTTGCCGGGCTGGGCACCCAATGCGCCGTTGCGCGAGCTGTTGACGCTGTACTTTAAGCAACTGCCAGAAGGCAACACCGATAAACGCGTGGCGCAGACGATGAAATTCGTTGAGGAGATGATAGCCGCCGAGCCTGCCTACCTCAAGATTGCGCCGCGCTTCAAGCCTATGTTCGACCAAATCAAGACGCAAAATGCGCACTACATTGCGCACGAGTACTTGAATCTGGATTGGGATTTGATGTACTTCGTCGACGTGGCTGAGCAGTGTCAGGAGGCAAAGTTGGACTTTGCGGCGACCGCCCTGCCGACCGAGGCTAATCCCATGTACTTGCCGCCCAAGACGCGGGAGTTCCTCCTCAAGGTGGAAAACCCGATTATGCGCGAGCAGTTGCGCGACTACTTTATCAATCGGCAATTCCGCATGGATTTGTTTGTTCGCGGAGTACGCCGCCTGACGCCGACCGAGGTCAACGATAAGCTTTTGTCGACGCGCTACGTATTGACGAAACCCGCCGCCGAAGTGCCCATGCGAGCCGCCGTTTCAATGGGCGAAATAATTTTGTCGGACGCCGTATATCGCCCGCTGCTTGAATACTTGCAGGAGGACGGCTTCCGCCCGAAGGATTTGACGGAATACGTTATGCGCTCCAAGTCGGATCCGCGAGCGATTGTCGAGGCGATTACGGTTATGGTGCACGCCCAACACGTCATGCCCTGCCAAAGCGAGGCGGCTGTCAAATTGGTCAAGAAGTCTTGCGACCGCCTCAACGCCTACCTGTGCGAGCGTGCCGTCTTCGATAATTCAATCGGCTTTTTGGCGAGTCCGCTGACGGGTTGCGGTGCCGGCGTCGACCGTTTCAGGCAGATGTTTCTTGCGCAATACAAAAAGGGCGAAAAGACCTCCGACCGCATGGCTGAGGCGATTTGGAAAATTATATCGCGGCAGGGGCAAATGCTGGTTCACAACGGCAAGCGGCTCGACACGCCCGCAGAAAATTTGGCGCAACTTAAAAACTTGACGGAACATTTCTTGACGGCGGAATTGCCGATACTCAAAGCGTTGCTCATTGCGTAGGAGGGCTTATGAAAATTATCAAAAGCGCGGAGGTCGGGCGCGAGGCTGTCGAACGTCTTCTGACCAAGAAAGCCTTTGACGAGGTGGAGCTGTCGCCCCGAATCCGCGAGGCTAACAAGAAAATATTCGGCGAGGACTTGAGCGCGATAGAAATTGTGCGGCGGATTGTCGGCGATGTTCGCGAGCGCGGCGACGCGGCTGTTATCGATTGGACGCGCAAGATTGACGGCGCGGAGCTTGATAACTTTGCCGTCGACGCGGCGGACGTTCAAATCGATTCGGCGGTTATGGCGTCGCTGAAGGTGGCGGCGGAGAACATTCGTCGCTTTCATATCGAACAGCTTCCCAAATCGTGGATAACTTATCGCGGCGAAAATTCTTTGTTGGGGCAAGCGATTATCCCGTTGGAGCGCGTGGGCGTCTATGTACCGGGCGGCACGGCGGCTTATCCGTCGAGCGTCTTGATGAACATTATTCCCGCCAAGGTCGCGGGCGTCGGCGAAATTATCATGTGCACGCCCAATGCCAACCCTGCGGTGTTGGCGGCGGCGCGGCTTGCGGGCGTCGACAGGATTTTTAAAATCGGCGGGGCGCAGGCTGTAGCGGCTATGGCGTTCGGCACCGAGCAAATTCCCCGCGTCAACAAAATCATCGGTCCCGGCAATATTTTCGTCACGCTTGCCAAAAAGGAAGTTTACGGGCACTGCGATATTGATATGCTTGCCGGTCCGAGCGAGATTTTGATTGTCGCCGACGAGACCGCAAATCCCGTTTACGCCGCCGCCGATATGCTGAGCCAAGCCGAGCACGACCCGCTTGCCTGCAGTATCGTCATCACCACGAGCGCGGAGCTTGCCGAGAAAATTTCCTCGCAGGTTGAGGAGCAACTTGAAAGTCTTCCGCGCAGGGAAATTGCTTCGGCGTCGATTGAGCGCAACGGGCTGATAGTCGTCGCCGAGGATTTGAACGAGGCGATTGACTTTGCCAACTGCTCTGCGCCCGAACATTTGGAGCTTTTGACGCGGGAGCCGTTCGCGCTGTTGCCGAAGATTAGGAACGCGGGCGCGATATTCCTGGGCGCGTATTCGCCGGAACCGCTGGGCGATTATCTTGCCGGACCGAATCACGTTTTGCCGACGGGCGGCACCGCCAAATTCTATTCCGTGCTCAACGTCGAGACGTTCCTCAAGCGCACGAGTTTAATTTCCTACACGCGGGGCGACTTACTCTGCGCGGCGGGCGACGTGATACGCTTGGCTGAGGCGGAGGGCTTGCAGGCTCACGCGGCGGCGATTCGCAAACGGCTTTAAATTATCATGTCACTTTCAAAGCGACCAACTTTTTTATTTTATATGATATAATCGTCTCAAAAAATTTTGGAGGCGATTTTTTTATGAAACTTCTTCACACAGCGGATTGGCACCTCGGCAAGACGCTTAAGGGTCAACCGCTTATCGAAGACCAAAGACATATCCTCAAGCAAATTTTGGAAATTGCCAAAGACGTTGACGCCGTTTTAATTGCGGGCGACGTGTATGATCGGGGAGTTCCGCCCGTCGACGCCGTGGAGCTGTTCGACGAGACGCTTACCAAACTTGCCGAGCGCAAAATCCCCGTGCTGATAATCGCGGGCAACCACGACAGCGCGACGCGTTTAAGCTTCGGTAGCAAGCTGTTCGAGGCGCGAGGCATTCACATTGCGTCTAAGGTCGACAAACCCGCGCAGGTTGTGCTTACGGACGACTTCGGCGAGGTGTACTTTACGCTGATACCCTACTTTGAGCCGGGCGAAATTCATTGGAAATTTTTTGATAAGGATTCGGAGCGGCTGACCTACAACGCGGCGAATAAATTTTACGTCGACTCTGCGCGGATTGGCATTCCTGAGGGCAAGCGGAGCGTCGCAATGGCTCACGTCTTTTTGACGGGCGGCGTCGAGACCGAATCCGAGCGCAAATTTGTCGGCGGCACCGCCAACGTCGACGCGCAGATTTTCACGGGCTATAACTACGTCGCGCTGGGGCACTTGCACCGCCCGCAACGAATCACCGCCGACCATATCCGCTACGCCGGTTCGCCGCTTAAGTATTCCTTCGACGAGGCGAATCATAAAAAATCCGTGACGCTTGTCGAACTGGACGGCAAAGGCACGGCTAAGGCTGATAAAATCGATTTGACGCCGCGCCGAGACGTTCGGCTCCTGACGGGCACGCTTGAGGACTTGTTGCGCAACGACAGGACGGAAGATTACATTTGCGCCCGAATCACCAAGCGCGAGATTAACGCGGCGGACAAGTTGAGCTTTATCTTCCCGAATCTGCTAAGCGTGGAGTTTGACTTGCCGCAAGACGTTTCGGCGGGCGACGCGGCAACTTTCGACGCGGGCGGCTCGATAGCGGATTATTTTGCCGACTTTTTCAAGGCGCAGACGGGCGAAACTTTGAGCGACGATTACCGCGAGGCTATGGTTGAATTTTTAAGCGACCTTGCCGCATCGGACAGGGAGGCGTGAACTTATGCGACCGCTAAAATTAAAAATGTCGGCGTTCGGAGCCTACGTTAAGCCGCTGGAGCTGAACTTTGAGACGGGCTTACACGGCGCGAATTTTTTCCTGATACACGGCGCGACCGGCTCCGGCAAGACGACAATCCTCGACGCGATTTGTTACGCGCTTTACGGCGAAAGTTCGGGCGGCGGGCGCACCGGCAAGATGATGCGCTCCGAACAAGCCTTCCCCACCGACAAGACCGAGGTTGAATTTGAATTCGCCCTGCGCGGCAACACTTATCTGATTCGCCGCAACCCAAAATATATGCGTGCGCGGATACGCGGCGGCGGCTTGACCGAGGAAAAAGCTTCGGCGGAGATTCGCGAGAACGGCAAGCCAATCGATACCAAAGACGTTTCCGAATACGTGAAAAATCTTTTGGGCTTCGACAGCGATCAATTCCGTCAAGTGGTGGTGTTGCCGCAAGGCGCGTTCCAAAAATTTCTTACGGCAAAGTCCGACGCCCGCCAAGTCGTCTTGAATATGCTCTTCAACGCCGATTTTTTTAAGCGCGTGGAGGAGGAACTCAAGCTCAAAGCCGCCAACGCCAAACAACATTTCGACAACCTGACCGAAAACAAAAAGCATTACGTGGAGGACAGCGGTTGCGCCGAAGCCGAATTGCCCGCGCAGATTCAAAAGCTGACGGCAGAATTGGACGCCGCGCAGATTCAAATCAAGTCGTTGGAGGCGCGGGCTTTGGAAGCGCAAAAGCAATTCGCCGACGCCGATAACCTCGCCAAACTGTTTCAAGACGCGGAAGCCAAAGCGCAGGCATTGACGGAGGCGCAAAGTATCCTCGGCAAGCTGACGGCTGAATTGGACGCCGCGCAGATTGAATTCGATAAACGCAACGCGGAAGAACCTCGGCGCAAAGAGCTGGAGCGGCTGGCGGACGACCTCGGCAAAAAGAAAGCCGCCCTGCAAAACTTGCAAGCCAAACGTAAGGAATTGCAGACGGCGGAGGCGGAATTAAAGGAGCGCGAACAGTTCAAGGCGCGTTGCGACGAAACATTGACCGCGCTCAAGAAACGTGAGGAGCTTCTTCGCGACACGCCCGCCAAACTTGAGGACGCCAAACAAAAGCTCAAGGCAGCTCAAGAAAAAGCGAAACTTGCGGCGGAGGTTGCAGACCTGCGCGGGCGGCTGTCGGCGGCGGAAAAAGATTCGGCGTCGGCAACGCAAGCGCACGCGGCGGAGGAAAAATTGCTTGCCGATTTGCGCGAGGCTCAAACGACGGGCAGAGCGGCATTGCTTGCGGCGACGCTCCAAGACGGTAAGCCTTGCCCCGTGTGCGGCGCGATTCATCACCCTGCGCCCGCCAAAGCCGATTCGTCAATCCCAACCGACGCGCAGATTAAAGCCGCCGAATCAAAATTGAATTCGCTCGCCGACAAAAAGACCTACGCCGAACAAATCCTTAACCGTTTGGCGACGGAGTTCAAGCTCAAGGAGGCGGCATTGGCGGAAAGCGCACAGACTTTGACGGTGGCGGCGGCTCAAGCGTCGTTCGATAAGCTTTCAGCCGCCGATAAGGAATTGGCGCGTTGCCGCGAACGAATCAAGGTCGGCGAAGTCAAAACCCGCGAGGCGGACGCGGCGGAGAAAACCGCTTTGAAGTCGGCGAACAATCTGCGCGGAGTCGTCGATAACATGACGCGGGAGGTCGAGGATAAATATTCGGCGAACCCCGCCCTCCTCGACGCGGAAATCGCCTCGACGCTTAAGGAACGCGACGCCCTCAACACGGCGTTTCAAAAGGCGCAGGACAATTTCAATCTGCTTGGCAAAAAGACGGCGGCTCAACGGGCGACTGTCGAATCCGCGCAGAAAATCAAAACCGAGGTCACCGCGCAGGTTGAGGGCAAAACCGCGCCCGATATGCCCGCGCTGAAGAAAACCCTCGACTACGCGCAGGCAACGTGGAAGGCGGCAATCAATTCCGCATCCGATTCAACAACGCGGCTGAACAAACTCAAGGATAACGCAAAAAAAATCGCCGCGCTTAACGTCGACTTGGCGACGGCGGATAAAAATTTCTTGATGTGGAAGACGCTCAGCGACGCGGCAAGCGGCAAGACCTCGCGCATATCGTTTCAACGCTACTACTTGGCGACGATGTTTAAGGAGGTCATTTGGGAGGCGAACAATCGGCTGGAAAAGATGAGCGGCGGGCGTTATCGCTTCCAAAACAAGGAGACCGTCACCGACCGGCGATATTCGGGCGGCTTGGATTTGGAGATTGTCGACGACTACAGCGGCACGGCTCGTCCCGTCGAAACGCTAAGCGGCGGCGAAAGTTTCTTGGCGTCGTTGAGTTTGGCATTGGGCTTGGCGGCAGTCGTTCAGAATAACGCGGGCGGTATCAAGCTCGACACGATTTTTATCGACGAGGGCTTCGGCACGCTCGACGCCGAGACGCTTGATTTCGCCATGAAGACGCTGATTGACTTGCAGAGCGGCGGGCGGCTCGTCGGGATAATTTCGCACGTCGAGGAGCTTAAAAATCAAATGCCCGTCCGCCTCGAAGTATTCAAGACCAAAACGGGCAGTTTCGCTAAGTTTATTTCTTAAGCAAACTCTTGGCTAATCGGACAGCCTCCACGCCGTCGCGAGCATAAGCGTCCGCGCCCGCCGAATCGGCATACTCCTGCGTAAGAGCCGCGCCGCCGACCATGACCTTGGCATTGCAACCGGCGGCGTGCAGCTCGGCGATAACCTTGTCGATTTGAATCATCGTGGTAGTCATGAGGGCGCACAGTCCGACAATATCGGCGTCATGCTTCAGAGCGGCACGAACAATCTCTGCGGCGTCAACGTCCTTGCCGAGGTCGACGAGTTTAAAGCCGCTGTTGGCAATCAACGCGCCGACGATATTTTTACCGAGGTCGTGCACGTCGCCCTTGACGGTGGCGATAACGAACGTTCCCTGCGTAGCGGTCTGTTGCGCGGGGAAATTTTTTTTCAGCTCGTCGAAGGCGAGGCGCATGGTTTCGGCGGCAAGCAACACTTGCGGGAGGAAAATCTTGCCCGAACCGAAATCGTCGCCGAGGTCGTTCATGGCGGCGGTCAGGGCGCGTTCGGTAATTTCATCGGCGGAAAGGTTTTCGTCGACGGCTTTTTTAATCAGCACGGGCACCGCGTCCTTATCGCCCTCTTGAATTGCCAACTTAATCGCACTCAACGTATCGGGGGCAATTTTTTCATTCCGCATTCCCACTTCCACATTCCCAATTTTACTAAAGTTCAAGCCGTTGGGGTCTTTGCCGAGGAGCGCGGCGGCTGACTTCAAGACGTTTTGCATAGAATCATCGTAGGGATTCATAATCGGAGCGTCGAGACCGGCGGCGAGGCTCATGGCGAAAAACGTGCTGTTAATCAGCGGGCGATTGGGCAAGCCGAACGAGATATTGCTCAAGCCCATGGTCGTCGGGAGGTCGAAGCGTTCGCGGTAAAGCTTGAGCGTGTTCAAGACTTCGAGGCACGCGTCCTTATCGGCGGAAATGGTCATGACAAGCGCGTCGAGGAGGAAATCGCCATTGGAAAGCCCGTGAGCTTTGGCGGCGTCGATAATCTGTTTGGCGACGGCAAAGCGTTCGGCGGAAGTTTTGGGCACGCCGTGCTCGGTAAGCGGGAGGATTAAAATCGCCGCGCCGTAACGTTTGGCAAGCGGCAGGAATTTTTCCAGACGGTCGGGTTCCGCACTTACGGAGTTAATCAGCGCACGACCGGGAAAGGCTTTCAAGCCCGCCTCCAAAGCCTCGGCGTCACTCGTATCGATTGAAAGCGGCGCGTCGACAATGCGGGCAACTTCGCGGACAGCCTTAGCCATCATCTCCGCCTGATTTATGCCGCCGACGCCCATATTGACATCGAGGACTTGTGCGCCCGCCTTGACTTGATTAAGCGCGTCTTTTTTTACGCCGAGCAGGGAGCCTTCGCGAATCTCGGCGGCAAGTTTCTTTCTGCCCGTGGGATTGATACGTTCACCGATTAAAACGGTCGGCAAAGCCTTATCAATGGTTACGGTTTTACTGCGGCTTGCAAGCATGAGCGGGCGATTGAATCTGCGCGGAGTCGGAGTAAGATTTTTGACGACGGCGGCAAGTTCGCGGATATGGTCGGGCGTGGTGCCGCAACAGCCGCCCAGATAAGTCGCGCCCGCCTCGACGAGAGCCTTACCCCACGAGCCGAAAGTTTTGGCGTCCATGGGAAATTTGGTCACGCCGTCCTCAAGGTAGGGCATACCGGCATTTGGTTGGACGCTAATCGGGACGCGGCAATTATCCGCCAAAGTCTTGACGACGGGAACGAGTTGCTCCGGACCGAGGGAACAGTTGACGCCGATAACGCTTGCGCCCATGGCGTCGAGGATAACGGCGGCGGACTGAGGGTCGGTGCCCGTGACGGTGCGCCCGTCCTCGCTGTAGCTGAGCTGGCAGATAATCGGCAAGTTGCAAACGTCCTTCGCCGCGAGGAGAGTGGCACGCATTTCTTGAATGTCAATGCACGTTTCGATAATCAGGAAGTCTGCGCCCGCTTCGGCAAGAGCGGCGGCTTGTTCGCGGAAAACGTTACAGGCTTCGTCGAAAGTCAAATCGCCGAGCGGAGCGATAAACTTGCCCGTCGGACCGAGGTCGCCCGCAACTTTAACGTGACTGCCCGCAACTTCCTTGGCGATTTTCACGGCGGCAAAGTTGAGTTCGCGAACGCGGTCGGCAAGCCCGTAATGAGCGAGCTTGAGCCGCGACGCGCCGAAAGTATTGGTCGTTATAATGGTTGAGCCGGCGTCGATATAGGCGCGGTGAATGCGTTTGACGACGTGGGGAGCGTCGACGTTCATGAGTTCGGGGCACGCGCCCGCCTTGAGTCCGCCGGCTTGGAGCATGGTACCCATAGCCCCATCAAAAATTTCAATCATAAGGTTCCTCCAATAGAATTTTAATATAAGGCGAATATAATCGCGAAACTTGAAGGCGTCAAGGAGCATTGTGACGTTACACCCAAATATAAGCTTAGAAATGAGGGTCAGACGAATTGAAGCAGAAGGCTGAAAAGTAGAGGCGCACAGGACGTGCGCCGCCGCGACTTCGACGCAGGACGCGTCGATAGCGGCACAATACGATTCGGGTAATTGCAACCTTGGAACGGTGGTTAGTATCCGCCCCACGCGCAGTGGTGCTTTTTCTTTGCAACTTTCTTTTGGGCAGTCAAAAGAAAGTTGATCCTAAACGTAAAAGATATTTGAAACGCCAATCGAAGTGACCGACCTTCGGCAACGGCAAACGGTTCCGCGAGTCCACGCTTGCTTGAAGGGGGGACGCCTCCGGGCATTATAGACGCCGCCGCGCCGCTTGGCAACGCCGCAAATTTCTAATGTACCTTAGATAAAAATTCCGTTTAAAGTCTTGCAATACTTAACCGCGAATCTTATAATACAAATCGGTACATGGAAGTTTTTAGGATTTTTTGGAACTACGGAAAGGAGAGGATATTTCATGGCTACATCACAAAGGAGTTGGGAGCTCAGTGGCAATACTTTAACGTACAAAATCGACGGGGCGACTGTAGCGACAATAGGGGGTGTGTCGAACACCATCGCCATCAGCAAGGACGCCGACGGTATTGGTTCCATCACCGACGGCAGCGTTGAGGTCTATACCGACACCGACGGCAAATTGACGTTCAAGCTTTACTCGTCTGCGTTCACGGGCAAAAACGTAACGCTCACGCAAAAAGCCAAGAATACTTACCCCTGCAAACTCGAACTCGGCAACGATGTCAGCGGCGTTTCAATCGATACGTCAACGGCTGTGATGTCTTCCGACGTTACAAAGGGAACGGCTACCGTCAAGGCTAACTTAACGGAAGGCTACGCGCTCACAAGTGAAACCAAAATCACCTACACGGCGGCTAAAAAGAGTCAAACTATCGCTACGGTCAGCGGCTTGCTCAAGGACACCAAGAAAACTACTTTCGAGAACGGCACATACGGCACCGCAACGGAAGATGACGACGGAAATACGGTATACGTTTACGACGATGACGAATCGGCTATCTACTTCGACCAGGCGAACAACAAGATTACTTTGCGCGGCTACAACGAAGACACCGGAAAGAGCACCGTTCTTGGTACCACGAATGTAACGATCACGAATTCCAACGGCGCGTCTTACACGCTCGATTTCGACAGAAGTAAGGTTTACGACGACGCGGATACGCAGGTCACGAACGGCATAATCGGTTGGGATGTCAGCAGCACCGCCAAGGCTTCGACGGCGACCTACAAGAAGTATACGCCTGCCCATTACAGCTACGACGAAAGCAAAAACGCTATCGTCTACCACAAGCAAGCCGACGTTGCAACCTATGCCGTCGTCAAAGGTCTCGCAGGCAATTTGGCTGTTAACGATACAAACAGCAACGCTATCGTCAACAGCGACGACATTACTGTTGTTTCGCTCAACACGGACACCAAGGTTATCACTCTGACGGGCGGCACCGACACCGACGATAACAACAAAACAGTATACACCGGCGCACTCACTAACGGTAGCGTCACCTTCGACACCAAGAAGACCGAATCGAATTACACGCTCGCCCTCGCCGAAGACTATTCGCCTGCGCTTAGCGACACTCCAAACTATGCCTGGTCTGCAAGCGGCAAGACGACTAAGACTGCGACGCTCAAAGGCGCGTTGACCGAAGGCTGGAAGGTGGCAAGCACAGGCAAATCTATCACCTACTCTAAGGCGACGACGGCAACGACCTTGGCGACGATCAGCGGACTTGACAAAAGCGTTGTTGCCAAAAAAGTCGACGGCGTATCAAGCCTCGGCGTCGATGTCAAAGAAGGCACGACTACCACTTTCAACGCGGGCGCAGCAATCGGCGAGGCAGACTCCGAAACCGGCAAGACTGCTATCACGCTGAATGATTACGCACTCGGTTCCTCCAACGTCTTGATTGCAGGCGATTACGGCTACATTCTCGCTGTTGACGGCGTCGATAATGCTGCGTCGGCAAAAGCGGCTTCCAGAAAAAATGATAATTGGATTTGGAGCTTTGACAAGACGACCGGCACCGCGACCTACAGCCAGTATACGCCCGAATACTACACTCTTGATGCCAACGGCAATTCTATCGCCTATACCGAAGGCGCGGCTACAAAGACGCTCGCCACCGTCACGGGTCTTGCCACTAATCTCACAGTCAGCGATGACGGAAAATCTCTCGGTGCTTACGTCAAAAAGTACAACGAAGAAACCAAGAAAAACGAGACTGTTTGGGATAATTATGTCACCATTGAAGACGGTGATAAAAGCGGCGTTATTACGTTGTCGAAAGAAGCCCTCGCTGATCAAGACATTGAGGTAGACAGCGCGACAGGCTACAGCTATACACTGGCACTCGACGAGGAAGACGCGGATGAAATTACTGAACCCGCAGATTTCTTGCAGTTCAGTTTCGAGGGCACGACCGCCAAACTCAGGTCGGGCAAAATCAAAGGTTATAAGCTTTCCACCAACAATAAGGCTCTGACATTCACGGCGGGAGATGAAGGCACGATTGTCGCGACCGTCACGGGTCTCAAGAGCGGTCTCAAAGTTAGCGATTTGGAAAAGACAGAAGATGCCGAAGGTAACGTGTTGTATACCAACCACATAGGCGTTACGGCAACGGGGACGGCAACAGACGATGACGGTAAAGAATACACCTACACTTACGTCACCGAGGGGCTCACGGTCGGCACGGTAACCAATACGCCTAAAAGCAACAAAGTTGAAGCACCGGAAAATCCCGCGCTCATCTTGACATCCGACGTCCTCGACAACAGAGACGTTACCGTAAGCACGGGCGACTATCAGCTTACCCTCGCAGACGAAGAAGGCAACCAAATTTCAGCTGACGAAACGACCAAAAAAACTGTTCTCTCGCCCGCCAGTGAAAACACGACTTCTTGGAAGACTAACGGCAGCACCGCGATTCTCGTCCCCTACACCGCAGAGAGCTGGACTGAAGTTATAGATACAGGCAAAAAGTCAACTATCAACAACGTTTCGGTAAGCGATGCGGTCTTCAGCATTAAGTACGCGGCGGCTGTTAAAGGTGAAACTATCGCGACGCTCACCGGGCTCAACAGCAAGGCTCTTACGCTCGATAATTCCACGGGGCAGATTGACGGTATCGATGCCAGCGGTGTCACCGCCGAGACGAACGAAGAAACCGGCAAAGTAACCTACAGCGGCAGTATTACGTTGTCCAACAAAGTCCTTAATAAAACCGACGTAATAATAACGCCCGAAGATACCGATAAAATGACAGCGTCAATCACGCTTGGTCTGAGCGAAGACGTTACGCTTACCTCCAGCGTGGACACTACGGGCAGTGGTCTTAACGAAACCTCGCACGTCTACACTTACGAGGAAAAAGTTGCAAGCACGGGCTACGATGCCGGCGAAGACGCGGGCGGCAATATCATCTACAGGAAAGCCGGCACAACCAAGACGACGATTAGCAACCTGACGGAAGATCCTTACTTTGCTGACGGCGTGTTTACGATTAACTCCTATGGTATTGTCGAGGGCAAGAATGCCGTGCTTACTACCAAGAGCGGCTACACGCTCGCGCTTGCTGACCCCGATAACATCAGCAGCACCTACGCATTTTCCAAGGCAAAGAACGCAACCAAGGCGACTTACAATCGCGTGGACAGCGGCTATACTCTCGCGGCGAACGCAAAATCTATCAACTACTCCAACGAAGCCAAGCCCACCGCCGTTGCCACTATCAGCGGCTTGAAGAAAGACGTCGAGATTGACCCCGAAACCGGCAAGATTATCAATACTACCACGACAACAGATGAAGAAACCGGCGAAACGACGACCACGACCACCATAGTCGGCGACGGCATAACGGTCGGCACGAACGCCAACGGTGAACCGATTCTCACGCTGGACAGGGCGATACTCGGCGCAAACAACGTAACGCTCGGCAAAAACGACAACTACAGCTTGGCGATAAACGCGACGGACTGCGCCCCCGATACCGTCTCCCCGACACTGACTTTAAGCAGCAGCGGCACGGCGACGATTAAGGAAGGCACGTCCGAAGGTTGGACGCTCACCGCACCCAAGACGATTACTTACACCAAGGAAAAGCTTTCGACTGTGGCGACGATTAGCGGCTTGCCGAAAACCTCCACGATTAGCGACAGCAACGTCGATTATTCAACCGGCGTGATAACTTTGGGCAAAGACGAACTCGACGGGGCAAAGAAAATTACGCTCAAAGACGGCACGTCCAAGAGCTACACGCTGACAATCAACAAGACCAGCGACGTTGTTCCGACGGAATACGAAAATCCGAAATGGACTTTCAGCAACGGCAAAGCTGTCCTCAAAGACGGCACGTCGGGCGGCTGGCTCGTCACCAACAGCAAGACTTTGACCTATCAAACCGCCAAGCTCACCAATGTTGCGACGGTTACCGGGTTGCCCAAAAATCTGGCGGTATGGAACGGCGAACTTTACATAGCCGCAACGGACGAAAAAGGCAAAATCATTTACCAAACAGACGAAGACGGCAATTTCCTTTACGACGACGACGGCAACAAAATTCCTGAGCTTGCTGAAGGCAGTTCCGAGCCTGTTCTTACCTTCACCGAAGCCACTTACGATTCCAACGGCAACCTGAGGAAAGCCGGAACCATCAATGTATCGAAAGCTCTGCTCGACGTGGAGTCTGATATTCTCGTCAAAGAGACAAGTAAAGGCGCAGGGGACGCTGTAAAGGGTGTCAAGAAGCTTACGATTGGCACCAAGGACGATTACGTCTTTGCATTCGATACCGAAGATTCTCCCGACAGCCCCGGTGCAGGCGATACGCCTAATTACACGGCGACCAAAACCGCTAACGGCACTGTGGAATATACTGTCGACATGAGTGCAGGCTATGTGTTCTCCAACGGTGACAAAACTCTCACCTACTCACCCGAAGGCACGACGACGCTCGCGAAGATCACGGGGCTTTCCTCCACCAACCTCAAGAAACAAAGCGGGCAAGACGCAGATAACACCGTTGACGTAAGCAGCGAGAGCGACTTGATTGTAATTGACAACACCAAGAAGACAATCACGCTGAAAGAGGACGCGCTTGCAGGCGTCACCAAGACGGTTAAGCTCACGAGCGACGATTACAGCTTGGTAGTTGACAGCGGTCTTGAGCCTACAGTCCTTAGCAGCCCGACATGGTCAGTCAGCGGCACGAAAGCCACGCTTAGGGAAGGCACGACCGCCGGCTACACGGCTTCGGAAGACGGCAAGACAGTGACGTACACGGCGGCTACGGCGGACGATACCATTGCGATTATCACGGGTCTCAAAAAGGGCAACAAGGTAGTCGACGGCAAGATTGACGGTATTTCAGTTTACCCGTCGTTGAAGACGATTGCGGTTTCAAGCAAAGTTTTGGGAACGACGGACGTTTCACTCGACGCCGAAAGCGAATACAGCTTCGATACCGAGGATCTGCCCACGCCTGCGCCCGACGAGCCGCAATGGACGGTCAGCAAGGGTACGGCTACGCTCAAGCAGAATGTCACGGCAGGTTTCACGCCTTCCAACAACAACAAGCTCCTCACCTACACGCCCGCGAAGTCGAACGCAACCCTCGTGACAGTTACGGGGCTCAACCCCTCCTATGACTACACCGTCAATCAAAGCGCACTCACCTGGGACGAAAGCACCAACACAATCCTGCTCGGCGCGGACGCCCTCACCAACAAGAAAGTCGCTATCAAAGAGAAGAACAGCGGCTATACGCTTGAACTCGGCGATGATGTCCCGTTGGCGGCGGAAGCCGTGACCGAATGGGTAACCAGCGGCACGACGGCGACCTATAAGGAATACACGCCTGCTTATTACAAGAAGAATCTTACCACGGGCGCAATCGACTATACCGCCGAATCCAAACCCGCGCACACCTACGTAACAATCAGCGGGCTCAAGAAGGGCGCAACTATAAGCTCAAGCGACGTTAAGAACAAAGTTATCACGCTGAAAGACTCGCAACTCGGCACTTCCACTGTCACCTTGAAAGACGGCGAAGACAAAGATTATACCCTCAGGCTCAGCAGCAGTGTTACCAAAACCGAACAATCCGGCGCAGAGTGGACTAACAGCAAAGGCACCGCGACGCTTAAAGGAACTTTGACGGCGGGCTACACTCTCGCGGCTAACGGCAAATCCATTACCTATTTGAGCAAGGATAAAACTAATCAGACCTTCGCAACCGTCACGGGTCTTAAAAATGATGCGACTGTCGTTCCCGAGGCCGACGAGGACGGCGTCATCACGTTGAGCTACGATCAACTCAATGGCAAGGCTGTCAAGCTCACCAATTCTAATGGCAGCACCTACACGCTCGCGCTGGACAGCGGAGTCACCGAATCCAAGGTAACAGAAATCATGCCGACGGCTACCGTTACCGACGAGGAAACCGGAGAAACGGGAGTAACTTCGACGTGGGCTGTCAAGAACGGCACGGCAACGTTGAAAGGAGCCGTTTCGGAAGGCTACAAGCTCACGGACAGCAACAACATTGCCTATACCAAGGAAACCACGTACAAGACGGTTGACGAGGAAAAGGTTTATACGTATCAGACGCTCGTAACGGTTTCGGGTGTTGCCAGCGGCGCGAAATTGGACATCGTCGATGAGGATGATACGACAATCAACCTCAAGAGTAACCAGCTCACCAGCAAGGTCACAGTCAGCGACACGAAGGGCTATTACGACTATAACTTTGCCAGCGACTACACGAACTCGACGATAGTCGGCAGCACGGGCGCGGACAGCATTACGGTCGAAGGCACGGGCTTGACGCTCAACACCGGCAAGGGCAACGATTATGTCGACTTCGCCAACAGCGGCAACACGTTCGTCTACGCTACGGGCGAGGGCAATGACGTTATCGCGGACTTCACGGTAAACAGCGACAGAGTCAAGATCACGTCGGGCAAGTCTATCACGCTCACCAATGACGGCGAAGATACGATTATCAAGGTCGACAAAGGCACCATTACGCTCAAAGACCAAACCTTGAGCTCGTTCGTCTACTACGACAAGAACGACAATCCCGTTGCGTTGTCTGCTGTTGCGGACTTGATGGAGTCGGATAACTTCATGACGGCGGAGGACGACCTCGGCGCGATAACGGGCACGGGCGACTTGCTCGGCGACCTGGCAGATACGCAAGCCTTCCCGAACTCCGACCTCACCACGCTCACCAAACAGAGCACGCTCGTCACTTACGGCAACGACAAGAAATAAACTCTAAGTCAGAATCACCCAAGGCAGTCTCGAACTTTCGGGGCTGTCTTTTTACTTAGGAATTAGGAATCGGGAATCAGGGAGCAGGTTTTACTAATCCCTAATCCCTAATAAACATTGACATTGCGTAAGGTTTTTGTTATTATCGGCGCGTTTGGAGAGGTGTCCGAGCGGTTTAAGGAGCCGGTCTTGAAAACCGGTGATGTCGAAAGGCACCGTGGGTTCGAATCCCACCCTCTCCGCCACAACCGCGACACGTAACGTTAAGCAAATATATTTTCGCCTTCGGGCGATTATTTTTAGGGAAGGCGGCGACACTCATGGAGAATGCCGAGCAACAAAAGTTGCGAATAATGATAACCGACGACTCGCGACTCCTGCGCAAGAAATTGCGAGAGGAACTCGAACGGCTCAACTGCGAAGTCATCGAGGCGGTAAACGGCAAAGAGGCAATAACGTTCGTATTGGAACACGAGCTTGACGGCATCATCTTGGATATAGTCATGCCGGTGGTCGGCGGAATAGCGGCGTTGCAAGTCATTCGCGAAGTAGCTCCCGACGTTCCCGTCGTCATGTTGAGTTCCATGGGCACGCCGCAAAAGTTAATGCAATGCCTCAAAATGGGCGCGATAGACTTCATCAACAAGCCCTATACCAGAGAGCAAATCATCCACACGGTCGAGCGGCTGAAGCGATTGCGTACAAAGCGGCAGGAAAAAGTTAAAGCCATCGTGGAGGGCAACGTTTAATCTGACGGGAGGTTTTTGACATGCCGATTATTGAACAGAATACGGTTTCGGCAAAAAATAAGGCGGGCGGCAAGGGCGAAATTTTTATCACGCACCTGTTGACGCCTGCGGAGCTTGTCGGCAAGTGCGGCATGTTCGCGAAGGTAAGGATACCTGCGGGCGCGTCGCTGGGCGTTCACCAACACGTCGGCACCAACGAGACGTATCATATCTTGCAGGGCACGGCGACTTACACCGACAACGGCGCGACGTACACCGTCAAAGCGGGCGATACGACCTATTGCGCGGACGGCGACACCCACGGCATTGAAAATATCGGCGACGACGATTTAATCTTTATCGCGCTGATAATTATCACCAAATGAATTACTTATTGCGCTGATAAAATTCCTGTGCTAAGATACGGGCATCTAAGGAAAGGAGTTGGCGGCAATGGATATGGCAATCGCGGCGATGTCGGTCGATATGAACCAAGCGCGCCTTCAACAGGAGCTGGGTGTGTCGGTCTTGAAAATGGCAATGGCGGCAGAAACTTCGGGTGTCGAGGAGGCTTTGGAGGTCGTCGAGAGCCTCGATCCCAACCTCGGAAACAATCTTGACGTGACGGCGTAATAAAGGGCTTGATTTTTCAACGCTATTCTGCTAAATTCTGCAGGTAATTTTTCCAAAGGAGGAAATCATTTTATGACGAGAGCTGAATTGATAGTGAACGTTGCCGAAAAGGCTAACCTCGACCGCAAGGCGGCGGAGCGTGCGGTTGCGGCGACTTTTGAGGCGATTAAACTCGCGCTGGTCGAAGGCGACAAAGTACAAGTCTTGGGCTTCGGCACATTTGAGAATCGCGTACGCAAGTCACGCAAAGGGCGCAACCCTCGTACGGGCGAGGAAATCGAAATCAAGGCGTCGAATCTGCCGTCCTTCAAAGCGGGCAAGAGTTTGAAAGAAGCGGTCAATCCCTAAGGACTTTTCGCAGGGTCGGGCAAAGTGCTCGGCTCTGTTTTTGTTAGCGGAGGGAAAAATGTTTGACGCGGAAAATTTACGACGGGAACTTTTCAAGCTGAGCGACGAGGATTATCGAGCTTTTCAAGCCAAAATCGTCCCGAACGTCACCAAGGAAAATTTTATGGGCATTCGGACGCCTAACCTTAATCGCTTCGTGAAGGAGTACTTTCAAGCCGCCGACGCGGAAAGTTTTCTGAACGACTTGCCGCATAAATATTTTGAGGAAAATTCGATTCATGCGCTGTTAATCTCCGCGCTCAAGGATTTTGGCGACTGCTTGAACGCGACGAAAAATTTCCTGCCTTACGTCGACAATTGGGCAACGTGCGATTCAATCACGCCGAAAATCTTTAAGCGGCACGTGACGGAGTTGTACGCAGAAATTTCGACGTGGTTGGCGTCCGAACACGTCTACACCGTCCGATTCGGCTTGAATATGTTGCGAACATTTTATCTCGATGAAAACTTTGACGTGAAATATCTCGAACGGGTAGCGGCGGTTGAAGCGCGGGATTATTACGTCGAAATGATGGCGGCATGGCTTTTCGCGACGGCACTCGTCAAACACTTCGACGCGACGATACCCTTTTTGACGGGACGCAAATTGACGCCGCGCCTCCACAATCGGACGATACGAAAGGCGTTGGAAAGTCGGCGAATCGCGGCGGAGCAGAAAACCTTTTTGCGCGGGCTAAGGATATGAAGACGGCGATAATCACGGGCGGCACGTCGGGCATAGGGCTTGCGGCGGCTAAAATTTTCCTTACACACGGTTATAACTGCGCGGTTGTCGGCAGGAGCCGTGCGCGTTTTGAGCAGATTAAGCCCGAACTCGGCGGGAACGTCGAATTTATATCGGCGGACGTGCGGCGCGTCGAGGACTGCGACAAAATCATTTCGCGGACGGTTGAACATTTCGGCGGCGTCGACGTGCTTGTAAACAGCGCGGGCATTTATCGCGAGGGCGCGATTGTCGACACCGACGCGGCGACTTTCGACGACATTTTTAGCACGAACGTTAAAGGTACGTTTTTCGTGACGCGGGCGGCGGTCGGCGAGCTGATTAAGCGTCGGGGCGCGATTGTCAACGTGGCGAGCGACGCGGGGCTTAAAGGCAATTATTTCTGCGCGGCGTATTCGGCAAGTAAGGGCGCGGTCGTGGCGTTGACGCGTTCCTTGGCGTTGGAGCTGGCAAGTTTCACCGTGCGCGTTAATTGCGTTGCGCCGGGCGACATCTTGACGCCGCTGACGTTGAATCAGCTCAAAGCGTCGGGAGACACCGTTGAGGATTTGGCGCGAGTTTATCCGTTGGGCAGAATCGGCACACCCGACGAGGCAGCGGAGGCGATTTACTTTTTGGCAACGGCGAATTTCATCACGGGCGCGATTTTGAGCGTCGACGGCGGGCTGACGGCGTGAAGATTTTAATTTTATCGGCGTCAATCGGCGCGGGGCACACCAAGGCGGCGGAGGCAATTCAATTAGGAATTAGGAATGAGGAAATAGGAATTGATGTTCGGGTTGTAGACTTCATGGCGCGGGAGGTATCGACGCTGAATTGGCTGACGAAAAAAATTTACCTCGCGACATTGCGATTTATCCCCGACCTCTACGACAGGATTTACAAATTCGCGGACGGGCGGAAGGTTGGCGTCTCGGCAAGGTTTCTAAGCTCCGCGCTGATGTATTTGCCGTTCGCCCGCCTGCTGAACGAATTCCGCCCCGACGTGGTGATTTGCACGCACCCGTTCCCCGAAGCCGCCGCGTCGCTGTGGAAGTTCCTCCACGCCAAATCTGCGCGGAATTTTTTATTGGCGACGGTGCTGACGGATTACTCGCTCCACGAGATTTGGATTTACGGCGAAGTCGACGCGTACTTTGTCGCCACGCCCGATATGAAACGGAACCTCGCCGCGCATTGCCGTCCGGGACAGAAAATCTTCGCTACGGGCATACCAATCAACCAAAAGTTTGCCGCCGTTAAGAGGTGTCCGCACGCCGTCACGACGATTTTAATCATGGGCGGCGGCTTGGGACTCGGCTCGATTGAGGACACACTCCTTGAGCTGGATAAAATTTCCAAACCGCTTAAGGTTGTGGTCGTCGCGGGGCAAAACGAAAAACTCTTGACGCGGCTAAAAAAATTCCGCTCAAAGCACGAGTTGATAATTTTCGGCTACGTCGCGGACGTGCACAGGCTCATGGCGGCGGCGGACTTGCTGATAACCAAGCCGGGCGCGTTGACAATGACGGAGGCTTTCGCCGTCGGAGTGCCGCTTATCCTGCACGCGCCAATCCCCGGACCGGAGGCGTTAAATGCGGCTTACGCGGTAACTCACGGCGCGGCTGTTTCCGTCGGCAAGCAAAAAATTTCCGCCGTCATAGAGGATTTATTAAGCGAACCTGCGCGGCTCGACAAGATGTCACGTGCCGCCAAAAGTATCGCCAAACCGCTCGCCGCTCAAGATATTGCAAAAAAAATCGGCTCCGCCACTTGACGAAGCCGTATTTTTTATAATTTATCCCGCGTCATTAACGCTATCAGCGAATTTATTATCCCGAATATCGCATAAGTCGCGAATATCGCCGTTAAAAATCCTTGAATCGACTGCGTTAAATACATTATTCCAGCGAAAATTAACGCCGCAGAGATTTTTGACGCAAAAAATATTTTTTCGCCGCCGCCCTTGAAGTCGGGATAATGCACGTGCGAAACCATTAAATACGCCACGATTATAACCGTTATCGGGTAGACAAGCCCGAAATTTGCGGGATCTATGCCCGTGTCGAGGAATAACAGCGTCGTCGTCGCGATTATGCAACCGCCCGCCGGGATAGCCAAGCCCATAAAAAATCCGTGTACCACGTTCGTGTTGACGTTGAACCGCGCAAGCCGCCACATGCCGCACAGGGCAAAGATTATCGCCGCCGCCTTGCCGAGCATTCCGTAATTGTGCATACAAAACGAATACGCCAAAAACGCCGGCGCAACGCCGAACGAGCCGAGGTCGCACAGAGAATCCATTTCCTTGCCCAGCTCCGACGCCGCATTTAACGCCCGCGCTACTCGTCCGTCCAGCCCGTCCGCTATCAACGCCAGCAGGATGAACACCGACGCATAAAAAAAATTGCCTTCGTAGGTCGCAAGTATCGAAAGCATTCCGAATAACAAATTCGCCGCCGTGCAGGCGTTTGGGAGCAACCACTTCATTTGAGCCACCTCACTCTATCCGACCGATAATAGTTTCGCCGCCGCGAACCTTATCGCCCTTTTTGACCAAGACCTCGACATTATCGGGGACGACCAACTCCGTGCACGAGCCGAAACGAATCAAGCCGTAGAGTTCGCCCTTTTCGAGCTTATCGTCCAGCGTGACCCAACTGACAATCCGCCGCGCCAATATCCCCGCCACTTGCGTAACCGTCACGCGGAGCTTGTCGTTTTCTATGCCGATTAAATGCCGCTCGTTCTCGAAGCCGACCGAATCTTTATAGGCGGGGCGAAAACGTCCGCAAACGTATTTTTGAATTTTAATTTCGCCGGCTATCGGACTGCGATTAACATGCACGTCGAACACCGACAGGAAAATTATCACCTTGCGACACGGCGATTTGATAAAGTCATCGCTCTCGACTTCCACCACGTCTTGAACGGTGCCGTCGGCGGGCGACACGATTAAATTCGGGTCGGCGGGGATAATTCGCGTCGGGTTGCGGAAAAAATAAATGCAGTAGCAGGCTATAACGGCGGGCAGAATCGCGGCGTAGGGATTTATCAGCACGCCGAGAAAAAGCGCGATAAGGAGCGCGACGCCCGCGAAATAATAACCTTCTCTGATAATGCTCAAAACTATCACGCTCCTTCTAGGAATTAGGAATTAGGAATTAGGCTCTGTTTTTTGCTTGTGGACTTTGAGGACGAATTTCGGCAGGGCAAGCAATCTTCCTGCGCGGGAAGGTTGCAACATTGCGCGGAAAAGCCATTCCAACCTTGCGCGTTGCATCCAAAGCGGCGCACGCTTGACGACGCCCGCCATAACGTCGAACGTGCCGCCCACCCCGATTGATACCGGTATGTTCAATTCGTCTTTGTACTTGGCGAGCCATTTCTCCTGCTTCGGGACGCCCAGAGCCGCCAGTAAAATATCTGCGCGGGAGGCTTTAATTTGCGCAATGATGTCAGGCTCGTCGGCGGGCTTAAAGTAGCCGTTGCGCGTGCCCGCGATTTGTATGCCGGGGTAAAGTACCTCGGCTTTAGCTTTGGCTTTATCGGCGATACCGGGCGCGGCTCCGAACAGGAAAAATCGCCAACCTTTACTTGGCGCGACTTTCATGAGTTCCTGAACCAAATCGAAGCCCGCGACGCGTTCGGGCATTGACTTGCCGAGGTGTCGCGCCGCCCAGACCGTCCCCGCGCCGTCAGGTACCACCAAGCTTGCCGCGTTCAATATCCGTTTAAGCTCGTCGTCGTGCGTGGCGTTCAAAAGCATTTCGGCGTTCGCCGTCGCCACCATTGACGGCTCGCCCGCCGCGATTAAACTTTCCACCCGCTCGACCGCTTGAGCCATTGTCACCGCGTCGACTTGCACGCCCAAAATTTTCACTCGTTTATCCATTGAAAAGCTCCGTAAAAATCCCGTCCTCCAAATCACGAATATTATACAACGTATCAAGGACGAGGAAAGTCTCCTTTAAATTTTTCCGCGCAGAGTGCCAACCGCCGCCGTCGGTTATCCAAACGAACGCAAAGCCGTCGACGCCCCGCGCCTCCAGAGCGATTGTCTTATAGCTCCGCGCAGTCTCGTTGAGTTTGGAGCCGCCGCTCGCGTAAAAATTTGTTTCGATACCAAAAATCTTGCTTGAAGTCTCAACCACGAAGTCAAAGCGTTTGGTCGAAGTCCCCGCCGCCGATATTGCCGACAAGTCAAGCCCGAACGTCTTTTCCGCGTCGTCAAGGTACATCTCCTTACGATAAGCGACGCCCGCCTCGCGCAGAAAGTGTTCGACGAGCCGCTCCATTTGATGTCCACCGCGATTTTTCCGCCCGTTTGAATCCAGCCCGACCTCCACGCCCGTCACGTAGTCATACAGGTTGCCGATAACGTGATTCGCCAGCAAATCAAACAACCCCGTCTGCCGCATGAAGTATTTATATTGCTCGACAGATTGATTCGGCGCGTCGAAGCGATAATTTGTGTCGCGGCAAAAGATTTCCTCTGCGCGGACAGCCAACAGAATCGGTATCGCCTTCAAGCATTCGGGGTAACGCGTCAAGAGGTTTTCAAAATCCGCCTCGATATTCTTTGAGCCGACAAGCGAATTCAAAATGTGAATCTCGACCCTCAAGCGTTCGGCGTTGGCGTAGACCTTGGCAAAATCGGTGTAGTAGTCGTAGCCGTTGATTGAGGCGCGGAAGGTCGCGAGCCACGCCTCAAAGTTTCTGTTCGCGGGCATGAATCAATCTCTCCTTGGCAAGCGCGATAAATGCGGCGTCGTTGTCGATACCGATAAATTTCCTTCCCAGAATCTTGCAGGCGACGCCCGTCGTGCCCGAACCGCAAAACGGATCCAAAACCAAATCGCCCTCCTGCGTCGACGCCGACAAAATTCTTTCCAACAGGTACAGCGGCTTTTGAGTCGGGTGTTTGCCGAAAGTCTTTTCGCGTTGCGGCGTCAAAGCTCCCGTCCAAACGTCCTTCATTTGCTTGCCGCCGTTAAGCTCCTTCATGAGCGCGTAGTTGAAATAATGCTTAGCCTTGGCGTCTTTCTTTGCCCAAAGGAGCGTCTCGGTGCTGTGCGTGAAGTATCGGCAACTCAAATTCGGCGGCGGATTGGTCTTTTGCCACGTGATGTTGTTCATGATTTTGAAGCCCGCCTGCTCCACAGCCATGCCGACGGAATAAATATTGTGCAACGTGCCGCTGACCCAAATCGTGCCGTTGGGCTTGAGGATTTTCCTGCAAAGTTTCAGCCAGCGTCGATTAAAGGCGTGCTTGGCGTCCGGCGTAGCGGCTTTATCCCAATCGCCCTTGTCGACGGGAGCCGCCTTGCCGCCCTTGCACGTTCTGCCGCCGTTCGACAGGAAATAGGGCGGGTCGGCAAAGATAACGTCGACGCTCTCGGCAGGGAAATTCTTCAACAGCTTAAGCGAATCGGCGAGGTAAAGCGCGGAATCGGCGTCCCTAAAAAATGCGTCAATCATTAAACTCCTCTGTGTTCCAAATTAAATTCACCAATTGCACAACCAGCTGTGTACGCTTTTCAATCTCCGCCTTGCCGAATTTATCAAACGAATCGAACGACAATTTATTCTCGTTAATAAATCTGTCAAAGGGCGTATTTTGATAGGTTTGCTTACCGAGCGACGCCGCATAGGTGTTTCCGCTTGTCGAACAATACTTTTCGAGCTTTTGAGGATAATCGCTGTCGTTAAGGCCGGCGTTAATGCTTTTTCGCAAGAGGAGCAACGCGCCGATTTTATTTCGATAGTTGTCGAACTCTTCACTGTTGAAAAATTTATTGCCGATAATATGCTCAATCTCGAAAGGATCCGCCGTCGTCGTCATATATTCGTTATAATGTGACGTTCCGCTCGTTTGCTCTTCGATAAAGCTCGTGATTCGCGCCAAAATATTTTTGACGTATTTTTTATTGGACTTGTTCAAACTAAATGCAGGAACTGTCGTTTCGGGATGATAATCTAAGGCGTCATAATGCGCTTTCAGCTTGGCTTTGAGCGCGTCAATCGAACAGCCGCGAATGTCTTTAGCGATTCTGAAAATATAATCTTGAATGGTGTTGTAGCTGAGCGATTTACGATTCATGACTCGCATATTAACCCACAAATCGATAAAGCGTGCCGCCAAATTGATTTTCTGCGTGACGGTCGCCGCCTCGTCATTGTAACGAATCGGAGCCATCAAAAACAGCGGTTGCAGAGTGAAATTCACTTGCGCATTGTAATAGACATACTTTGTATCTTCGGAAAAAGTTTCTTCAGCGTCGCGTATCCGCAGATAAATCTCGACAAAGTAATCAAATGCCTCAATGAATCGCTCATAATCCGTCGTAATGTTGAGGGTAAGCCGCTTATGCTCGTCGCGCACCCACTTATGAAACTCTCTGCCGATTTGGGCGAAGTCCGAAAAATCCTCTCTGAAATTTTCCGTCGGCTCGTCTTCAAAAAGACTTATTTGTAGCGGCGCGGTTTCTTCTTTGACAAGTTGAACCTCGGCATATTGAGCACGGAGCCACGTCCGAATAAAAATTTCGTCGCCCTTGTCGTCGTCTCTTTTCAAACGGTCGATTTGCTCTTTCCAACGCTTATTGAGCTTTTCGCGCCTGTCGTTGCTTTTAATCTCGGACAGCAGATAACTTTTAAGCATTTCCGACGGCGTAAGATTAAGCCCGCGATCGTTCATCGTGATAAAAATTTTACTTGCGTCCTGTTCGTCTTGCGCCACAATCTCGATAAAATAAACTTTTTCAATCAGCCAATCGCAGAAGTTCAACAGCATGTCGTCTGTTATTTCATCAGGAAAGAGGGCGATAATATCGTTGTAGCGTTCGCAGAGATTCTTGACGGATTCGATTGAGTTGCTCGCGTCGAAATTGTCGAGATTGTCTTTAAAAATCGCCTCCATGCAAGCTTGGCGTTCGGCGACATTTATATTGAAAGACTTTTTTCCGCGAACTTCGGAATAGATGATTTGCTCAACGGTCGGATGAAGTTCTTTGCGTTTGCTTAGACGATTGCGCAAATACATGAGGAGCAACGTCAACGAGGAGAAGCGTTGTTGCCCGTCGACGATTGCATTTTCGCGCCCCGCCAAAATTATCGAACCCATGAAATAAATATCGTAATTCGCCGCGTCGTCGCGTGTATGCCCCGGCTTATAGTTCCTTAAAAATTCCGTTGTCAGGTCGTCAAGCAATTCTTCAATCTGCCGCCGTTGCCAACGATATTCGCGCTGATAGTAATGCAACGTGTACTTGATATTTTGCAACAGCCCCATCAAATTGCGCGGCGTGCCTTTAATTTCTTTCATTCGACAGTTACCGATTTGGCGAGGTTGCGCGGCTTATCCACGTCGCAACCCCGCGTTATCGCCGCGTAGTAGGCAAGCAGTTGCAACGGCACGACCGTAAGGAGCGGTATCAACAGCTCGTCGGTTTCGGGCACAAAAATCACGTGGTCTAGGTATTTTTCCAGCTCCGAATCACCTTGAGCCGCTATGCCGATAACCACCGCGTCACGAGCCTTTACCTCCTTGATGTTTGACAGGGTTTTTTCGTAGACGCTCTTTTGAGTGGCAAGCGCGATAACCGGCACGCCCTCCACGATTAAAGCAAGCGTCCCGTGTTTGAGTTCGCCCGAAGCATAAGCCTCCGCGTGTATGTAGGAAATTTCCTTGAGCTTGAGTGCGCCCTCCAAGGCAACGTCGTAGTCCAGCGAACGCCCGATATAAAACACGTCCTCGTTGAAGCCGTATTGCCTCGCGAAAGTTTTAATCGGCTCCACGTCCGAAAGCGTCTCGGAAATCTGCGCGGGTATCTTTTTGAGCAGGGCTATCAGCTCGCGGATTTTCTCCGCCGGCAACGTCGCGCTTATCTGCGCCATGTACAACGCCAGCATGAACATCAGGATTAACTGCGTGGTGTAGGCCTTCGTCGACGCGACGGCTATCTCCGGACCCGCCCACGTGTGAATCACTTGGTGCGCCTCGCGGGCTATCGACGAGCCGACCACGTTCGTTATCGCCAAAGTCTTCGCGCCCAGCCGTTTGGATTCTTTCAGCGCGGCAAGCGTGTCCGACGTTTCGCCCGATTGACTTACCACGATAACAAGAGTCTTATCGTCGACAATCGGGTCACGGTAGCGGTATTCGCTCGCCAAATCGACTTCGACCAACTTACGCGCCAACTTCTCGATATAAAACTTACCGACAAGCCCCGCGTGATAAGCCGTGCCGCACGCCACGATATAAATTTTGTCAATGCCGTCAAGGAAGGCTTTATCCCAATTCAGCTCGTCGAGGACGATTGAGCCGCCGTCCTTGGCAATGCGTTTGCTCATGGTGTCGCGGACGGCTTTGGGCTGTTCGTTAATCTCCTTAAGCATAAAGTGTTCGTAGCCGCCCTTTTCCGCCGCTTCCGCGTTCCAGGTCACGTGGAAGATTTTCTTGTTGACGACCTCGCCGCGACGATTGAGAATCTGCACGCCGTCTTTCCGCACAAGCGCAAGTTCGCCGTCGTTGAGGATATAAGTCTGCCGCGTGTGATTGATAATGGCGGGGATGTCGGAGGCTATGAAGTTTTCACCCTTGCCCAAGCCCACGATAAGCGGATTGTCCTGCTTGGCGCAAATCAGAATGTCGGGGTGAGCCTTAGCCATGAACGCCAACGAATAGGAGCCTTCGATTTTGTTCAAGACGGTGCGGACAGCCTCAACGAAGTCGCCGCGATAAGCCTCCTCGACCAAATGCGCTATGACCTCGGTATCGGTCTCGGAGGTGAATTTGTGCCCGCGAGTGAGCAAGTCCTCCTTGAGCGGCAGATAGTTTTCGATAATGCCGTTATGGACGACGACAAAATCGCTGCGGCAATCGGTGTGAGGGTGAGCGTTGCTGTCGGAGGGACGCCCGTGCGTCGCCCAACGCGTATGACCTATGCCGACCGTGCCGGCGGGCAGACGATTCTTGAGCTTGTCCTTGAGCGCGTCGAGCCGCCCGACCGCCTTTTCGATAAAGACGTTATCGCCGCAATCGACAGCTATGCCCGCCGAGTCGTAGCCCCGATATTCCAACTTCGTCAGCCCGTCCAAAAGAATGGGAGCCGCCTTTTTATCGCCAATGTATCCGACTATTCCGCACATGCTCTTACCTCCGAGTAGCTGAATTTTCTATGGTTAATCGCGGGGATTATATCAAGTTCAGGGATTGGTAACAAGGGACTGGGGAACAGAAATATTTTTAAGGCGGCTTGCGAGTCAGAAATTAAAAACCCCTGCACCGTTGAGCGCAGAGGTTAATTTTTTCAGAAATCGGCAAGACTTAAAATCTTTTCGCACAGCTCCGGGAACTCGATACCTGCTGCCCGCGCCGCGTCGGGCACCAACGAGGTTTCCGTCATGCCGGGCACCGAATTTATTTCCAACACGTAGGGCACATTTTCCGCCGAAAGCATCATATCGACGCGAGCCACCCCCGCGCACTTGCACAGCTTGAACGCCGCCACCGCCAACGCTTGAACCTCGGAGGTAACCTCGTCGGGAATCTGCGCGGGTACAATGTGCGTCGACAAGCCCTTGGTGTATTTGGACGTGTAGTCATAGCGTCCCGTCGTCGTGGTTATCTCAATGACGGGCAGAGCCTCGGCGTCGTCCTCGTTGCCCATGACCGCAACCGTCAGCTCGCGCCCCGCTATGAACTCCTCGACCAAAATCTCATCGCCCAAAGAAAACGCTTCGTCAATCGCCGCGTCCAAATCCTCGACACGCTCCACGATACTCACGCCGATACTTGAACCTTGCGCCGCCGCCTTAATCACCACGGGCACACCGAACTTCCGTTCAATGGCAATGGCAAGGTCATCGCTCCTGTCAACTTCGCGGTAGACGGCAAACTTGGGCGTGGAAAGATTGGCGGAGTTTAGGAAATGCTTCGTGGCGACCTTATCCATAGTCAGCGCAGCGGCAAGCACGCCCGACCCCGTGTAGGGAATTTTGAGCATGTCAAGCGTCCCTTGAATCAGCCCGTCCTCGCCGTAGCGACCGTGCACCGCGTTAAAAACTATGGCGCAATCCTTATCGCGAATCGTGGCGGCAAAGGTCTGCGGATTAAGCTCAAGCAACTCGACGTTGTAATTTTTGGACTTAAGCGCGTCGGCAACAGCCTTGCCCGTGCGCCGCGATACTTCAGCCTCCGTCGACGTGCCGCCGCATACCACGACGATTTTTTTCCGACTCCAATCCTTAAGTAATTCCAACAGCTCCTCGCCCGTCTTGTAGATGTCGCCCGCGCCCATGGTGATAACCAAATCGCCCGCCGTCAAGCTGTCCTTAATCGTAGCGGCTATGTCCTCGCGCTTCGGGATATACGACACCGCTTGATTTGTTTGGCTCAAAACTTCGTGCAGAATCGATTCGCCGCTTACGCCCGCAATTTTCTCCTCGCCGGCAGAGTAAACGTCCGTCAGGATAAGCATATCCGCCCCCTTGAACGCGCCGCCGAATTCCTTAAGCAAAAGTTGCGTGCGGCTGTAGCGGTGCGGCTGGAAAATGCAGACGATTTTATTGGGCTTAGTCTCGCGGGCGGCTTTGAGCGTGGCGGCAATTTCGGTCGGGTGGTGCGCGTAGTCGTCGACGACCATAACATTGCGCACGCGCCCCTTGACTTGGAAACGACGTTTCGCGCCGTGGAAGCAGCTCAAGCCCTCGGCAATGCGCTCGAAGCTCACGCCGACCTCCATAGCCGTCGCGATAGTCGCCAAAGCGTTCAGGACGTTATGCCGCCCGTGAATTGCCAACTGAACTTTGCCCAAAGTCTCGGAGCCGCGCACAGCCTCGAAGCCGATACCCTTAGTCGTCGTGCGCAGGTTGCGTGCCGTATAATCCGCCGCGTGGTCTATCGCGTAGCTGATAATCCTGCGGTCAACGGTCGGAGCCAACTCGCGCAGATTTTCATTGTCGAAGCAGAGGACAGCCGCGCCCTCCTTGCGGTCGACGTTTTCGATAAAAATCTTAAAGGCGGCGCGAATCCGCTCCACGGTGCCGTAATGGTCAAGGTGGTCGTCCTCAATGTTGGTGACGACGGCTATCCGGGGCTTAAGCGTCACGAACGAGCCGTCGGATTCGTCAGCCTCGGAGACAAGCCAATCACTCTTGCCCAGAATCGCGCCCGTGCCCAGGTCGGTCGATTCGCCGCCTATGATAATCGTCGGGTCGACGTTCGCGCTGTGCAGGACGTAACCAATCATCGAGGTCGTAGTCGTCTTGCCGTGCGAGCCGGCTACCGCAATGCCGCGTTTGGCGTTGAGTAGCCAGGCGTTTATATCGGAGCGGTGGAGCTTGGGGATTTTGAACTTGCCCGCCGCCGCGATTTCGGGATTATCATTCGGGATAGCCGACGAACAAACAATCGCCTCGACGGGGTTGCCGCCGGCGTCGAGAATATTTTCAGCCTTATGCCCGACGAAAATCCTCGCGCCGAGCCGTTTAAGCATGTCAAGCGTTGTCGAGTCTTTGGCGTCGGAGCCGCTGACTTCAAAGCCGCTCTCAATCAAAATCTTGGCAAGCGCACTCATGCCCGCGCCGCCTATTCCTATGAAATGAAATTTCTTCAAGCCGTCAAGTTTCAAATTCTGTTTACCCCCTTGAGCACGTTGTTAAGTTTTTTGTCGAAGGTGAATACCTCCGCCCCTTCCAAGTCGTGATGCGCGGCAAGTATGCAATCCACGAAGTCAAGCTTTGTCGCGGCAAAAATTTCTACGGCGCGAATCATGACGGCTTTACGTTCCATCTCGACCCAATCCAAGACGATTAAAAGTTGCGCCGCGATATTTTGCCTGTCGACTTCATAAAAAGTGCGCAAGACATGCGAAGTCTCCATCAGCACTTCGGGCAACAGGAACGCGCCGCCCTCGATTAAATCTTTGGCGATTTGTGCCTGTGCCTCGTTGTCGCGCAAAAGGTAGCGCAGGACGACGTTCGTATCAATCCAAATTTTCGACATATTTTTTCACCATAGCTCTTTCCCATGCGCCGTCCTCAAAGGGAATCAAGGCGGGGTTTGCATACTTAGACAATGCGCCGAAGGCAGAAACTTTTTCCGCCTTGGGCGTCCTGCCTTTAATTACGCCGTCCTGTTGCTCGACGTTGTACTTTATCAGAATCGGGATTGCCTCCTCCAGCGTCAAGTTGATTTTGCTGTAGAGCTTTTCCGCCTCCGCCTTTAAGTCGTCGTCCAATTCGATTGTCACGGTAATTTTCATTGATACAACCTCCTCAAGTCATTTGCAAAATCAAGTCGGCGATTTCGTCAGCGGCGTTGGGTTTGCCCAGCGATAAGCTTGCCGCCGCCATGCGCTTTAGCGTTTCGGGCGAGGTAAGCAGTTCGTCCAGCGTCGCCGATAAAATTTCTGTCGTCAAGTCGCGGTTGAGAATCATACGCGCCGCGCCCGCCTCGACCAGTGCCCGCGCATTGAACTCTTGATGATTTTCCGCCGCGTAAGGATACGGGATTAAGATTGCCGGGACGCCTCGCGCCGTCAGCTCCGCCAAACCCGTTGCGCCTGCGCGAAAGACCGCCAAATCCGCCATAGCCATAGCTCGCGGCATGTTGTACAGATACGGGAAGACTTTAATGTTCGGTGCGCCGAGCACGCCCGCCAATTTTTTGGTTACGGCGTCGAATTCGCCCTTGCCCGTGACGTGCAGGAATTGCGCGGAATTTTTAATCGCCGCCGTCTTCAAGACGCCAATCATTGCGTCGTTAATGCTCCGCGCCCCGCGACTGCCGCCCGATATTAAGACAATCGGCTTGTCGGCAGTGAACCCGAATTCCTTAAGCCCGTCGTCACGCTCAGCCGCAAGCACCTCGGCGCGAATCGGATTGCCGGTGTAAACGGTCTTTGCGGCGGGGAAATTCTTAAGTGCGTCGCGAGTGCCGACCGCTATCCTGTCGACGAATTTGGACAGAATTTTATTGGTGACGCCCGCAACCGCGTTTTGCTCCTGAATCAACGTGGGAACCTTCATAAGGCTTGCGGCGAGGAGAATCGGACCGCAAACGTAGCCGCCCGTGCCGACGACCGCATTTGGCTTGAAGTCCTTGATAACGTCGGAGGCGCGTTTGATACTCCAAACGGCGTTGGCGGCGCGGCTTATGTTCGCCAAAGTGAATCGACGTTCAAGCCCGCCCTCCAGTTTAAGCGCGGTAAAATTTATGCCCGCTTTCGGTACGATGTCAGCCTCCAAGCCGCGCTCCGTGCCGACGTAGAGAAATTCGGCGTCGGGGCGTTTATTTTTAATTGCGTCAATGAGCGTGAGCGCGGGGTAAATGTGTCCGCCCGTGCCGCCGCCCGATACGATTATTTTCATTCAGTGATTCGCTCCAAAAAAATTACACAGCACCACGCCGATAACGATTAAAATTATCCCGATAAGCCCCGGCGTCGAAATGCTTTCGTGGAAATAAAAATACGACACCGCCGCCGCAAGGACTATGCCCAGCCCGCCCCACGTCGCGTAGACGACATTTAAATCGACGGTCTTGAGCGACAGTGCAAGGCAATAAAAGCAAACGCCGTAACAAATCAGCGTGCCCGCCGCGTATCCGATATGTTCGAAGCCGTGCGATAACTTCATGCAAGTCGTGCCGCACAACTCCAGGACAATCGCCAAGCCAAGGTAAACGTAGCCCATTCGTTACCTCGACCTAAGTTCGGCGCATAAGTCCAAAGCCGCTTGTGCCTCAGCGTCCGCGAAAAAGTTCAGCTTGACGCAAAGCAAAATGAACGTTTCGAGCGCGGCAAGTTTCCCGTCAGCCTCCGCGAGGCAATGCGTTCGTTCGTCATCGGAGGAAAACTCCGCCGCCAAAGCGATATTCGTTGCCACCGACGCGACGGCTCTCATCATTTCCTCCGCGAGGACGCGCTCCTCCTCCGCAGGCAATTTTTTTACCAAACGATAAATTTCCACGCCCAAATTCAAGGGCTGTTCTCTAAATTGCATTATGATTATCTCCTCAAAGATTATGAACGATGCGCTTGAAATCTCTGCCGCGCTCCTCGAAGTCGCTGTACATGTCGAAGCTCGCGCAGGCAGGGCTTAGCAACACCACTTGCGGCGGACGGGCAATTTTTTTGGCAAGCGCAACCGCCCGCTCCATTGAGTAGCCCGCCTCCAAGATTTTATCGGCAGGAAAACCCGAAGCCTCC
>ERZ842401.1333-NODE-1333-length-35595-cov-8.438182_pt1 | contig 35595 bp, 27 predicted proteins | sample MGYA00521270_ERZ842401 | MGnify/ENA primary metagenome ERZ842401 (study PRJEB31892, sample SAMEA3878208) | bioreactor metagenome | biome: Moose rumen | place: Sweden | collected 2011-10 | study: EMG produced TPA metagenomics assembly of the PRJEB12797 data set...
ACTCCCATTTTATTTTATCAACTATATTTTAGAAAAAACGTTTTGGACACTATTGGTATTTGCCCATAAAAAACAAAAGGGGACTTCTAATTTTACATTATTTTTGAATAAGGAGCCATTTTGTCCGATCTTTTTGCGAAGCCTGTTGAACAAATAACGAAAAACGACACTGCAAAGTTACGCTTTTATTTCTTATCTTGCAAGATTTTTGCACTTTTCTCAATTTTTTTATATGGGTGGTGGTGGGGGTATTTTATTGATTTATATGCTGTTATAACAAATCAGTTCATTCCCGGCCGCATCACTTCCTCGTATCGGTTGGGGTTGTATACGAGGTTTGTCAGGGTGTTGAAGGCGGCGTTTCTGACAAATCCCACAGCCCGGCTGCGCATCCCGCGCAAACTCTGCTCGCAGTAGCCGAAAACGTGTTCCACCCTGACGCGGATCTTTGAGTTTTTCTTGTTGATGGTCTGCTGCCACTTGCTGATTTTCTTGCCTTTGGTATTGCGTTTGATTATGCGGTCTTTCATGTTGTGCTTGCGCATTATTCTTTTCACGCCCTTGCCGATGTATGCGCTGTCGGCGTGCAACTCCTGCCCGTTGTCGCTGTCGTCAACAAGTTCCTTGGTGGGTTTCGAGTCGTGGTTCCGGGCGTTGGTGGTGACACCTTTTTTGATGAACTTGCTTTTGGCGTCCGTCTTTACGTGATTCTTGTATCCGAAATGTTTCTCGCCACCTTTCTTTTCCCATCGGGCATCGGTGTCCTTGTGCCTGCGCTTGTTAGCTTTGTTTTTTTTCTCGCTTTCGGTATCGCCATCCTCCTCATTCCACAACTCGTTGCCTTTGTCCTCTCGGGGTTCTCCGCTTCGCTATCGAAAGCTCCACTGGAGCTTTCTTCATATTCTTGTTTTCCTCGCGGGTGTTCCGCTGGCGCGGCACTTCGACAAAACTGCCCGTAACCAAGGTAAGGGAGTTTTTGGCAAATTTCGACCGCAGTGGCGAAAACAGGGACTTTCTCATTGGTTTTTAAGGTGTTCAGATTTCGTTTTTGTATCGTCGTGCAACCCACTCGGCGGCCAAAAGCAGCACAATGGCCACAAACAGCCACGGCAGGTTTATCAGCTCGGAGTATTTATAACGGCTGTACATCACATTTCGTATATCGTGGCGTTTTTGCAGCAGTTCGGGCAGTTGCAGCATCTGTTGCGGATAGAGCATCAGCCCGCCGGTGTTGCGGGCAATGGTGTTCAAAAGCTGGTGGTCGGCGGTGAGGCTGTTCTTCTCCAGCACTAAGCGTTGCACCACGAAATTGCCTATTTGGGAAAACGTTTTGCCGCCCAGCGTAGTTTTTGCCAAGTAGCTGTAACGGCCTTGTGGCAATGTGCCGATGGCCACGGAGTAGCTGTTTTGTGTGCGTCTGAAACTATAGTCGCGGCTTTGCCCATGTCCGTCCGATACGGTAAGCGTTGCATCGGGGGTGTTCACCAGCTCGTAGTTGTCGTTGTATAGTTCGGCATTGAGGGTTATCACTTCGGTTTCGGCAAACGAAGCGGCCGCTTTTACGTTGAATTGCTGTTTGTTGGCTTGTGCCGAAAGGTAGGTACAGGTTTTGTCCATCAGGGTGGCAAACACCTCGCTGCTGCCGTTGTCGCTGTAGTCGGCCAAAGGCCATCGCCAGAGGCCTTCGCCCACCACAAAACCGTAGCGTACGCCGTTTTTCTGAGCAAAAGCCACCAACGGACGCTGGGTTTGCACGCTGCCTACCTTGGCAAAAAGCAGAGTCTGCGTGCCGGAGCCGCATTGCACGTTGCCAAACGGAACGGTAAGTGGCGGAAAAGCCTCCACGCCCCACAAATCGTTGTCGGCCGAAAAATGGCTGAACGAGGGGTTCACCACGGCGGTGGCCTCGTCGGAGCGGCTGCTGCCGGCATTTATGGCAAGTCCCAGCTGCAGACGGTCGAAACTGGCAAACGATGTTTGTTGCCCAAGCACGAAAAGTGTAGGGATCCGCTGTTGTAAAACTTTGGTCACCAATGTGTTGTGTGATGGGTTGTTGTCGGGCAGCTGGTGCAGAACAAACAGGTGGTACTGCTGTGGGTTGGCCGCGAATTTGTCGGCGGCAAAGGTCTCAACCTCATAAGTCTCCGAATTTTCTAAATAGCGTTTCATTGCTCCTATGTCGGGGTGAGGTGCCTGCCCCACGATGGCCACCCGGCGGCGGCTGTCGAGCACTTCCACGGCAAAGGTCTGCACGTTGTTGGCAGTGGAAACCTCGCCGTTGCATACATCCAAACGCACCGTGTACAGCTGCACACCGGCTTTGTCGGCGTCAAGCAGTACCGACTCGGTGGTGAAAAACCTGTCCAATGAATAGTTTATCTGTTTGGAAAACAGTATTTTGCCTTCTTTCTGCACCGTAAGTCGCGCCGAGTTGCCCTGCAGTTTGTCGGCCTTTATGGCAATTTTCACAGGAAACTGGCTGTTGAGGTAAGTAATTTTGTTGGCGTTGATGGATTTGATGGCGGCGTCGTTGCGAATTGCGGTGTCGCCCAAGGCTATGGTGTAGATAGGGTAGGGGTAGAGTCCCGCCGAGGTTTGCGGCACGTTGCCGGCGTTGGCAATGCCGTCGGTGGCGAGCACCACAGCAGCCACGTTACGACCTTTGTAGATGTCCTGTATCTGGTTGAGTGCCAGCGATATGTTGGTGGCTTCTTGGTCGAACTTACGGTTGAAACCGTTTTGCAGGTCGCCGCCAAAGGAGTGTTCCTCCACCTGATAATTGGCGGAAAGCGACTGTTTTAGCTGCTCCACGTTTTGCAGATACCCTGTGCGGTAGTAGGCAGAGTCGGCGGTGAGCACCACCGAGCGTGAGTTGTCGTGCACCAGTACTACCACGGGCTTTTCCGTTTCCACCACACGGCGTTTTGTCATCGGTGAAAGTAGCAGAAAACTGATAAAAAACACCGCTACAAACCGCAGCATGGCCAGCGCAGCACGGCTTTTTCGCCCAATTCCACTGCGTTTGCCAAAGGCGTACAGCACAGCGGCGTAAGCCACGCCAAGAGCGGCACAGCCTGCAACTCCTATCCACGAAAAATCGGTTACGAGGTCCATCGGCAACAGTTGTTTTGCGTTTGCAAAGGTACGCAAAATTATCCAAATTGTTTTTTTCGGTTCAAATATCGTGGCAAAACCACCCATTACATTGTTGCAAAAACAGCCTGAAAAGAAAAAAATTTGTGCAAATGGCAAAAAAATAGTATATTTGCTAATTTGAGCAACCCGTACTTTTTTGGGTATGGGCGATTTATGTGATTATAAATCAATTATTTGAGAAATGGGGATAATTAAAAACACAAAAAAAATTGCGTTGGGATTGCTCTCAATGCTTTTGATAAGCACTTATTTTGGAGCCGCTGCACAGAGCAGTTTGGATTCTATATCGCCCGACCGCAGCGTGCAGTTTACAAACACGGCCTACAGCTATCCGTGGACTGCCTCTTATACAGGGGGCAAGTGGGTGGCAAAATCGGGCAACGGCAACCAGCATAACACCACAGCGTCGATGTCGGCCACCGTGGTAGTGCCACAAACGGCCATCGATGGCGATTTATGTTTCAAATACAGAGTGTCGTCGCAATCGGGATACGACATGTTTTACGTTTTGCTCGACGGAATAGCCATCGACGGTTTTGCCTCGGGCAAAAGTGGCACCATACCCGAAACCGAAGTGGTAGTGCCGCTTACCCCGGGCCAGCATACCATAGAGTGGCAATACAGCAAAAATGCAAATACCAACTACGGCGAGGATGCGGCCTTTGTATCCGATGTTTATCTGAAGTTGGGCTATTGCGCACGTCCCACCAACTTTGTTCTCCAGTTAGCTTCTGACACATCAGCGTATATCACATGGGTTGGCGGTACCGAAACCAACATAGAGTACGGTCCGCAAGGCTTTGCAAGGGGTACTGGCATGGCCGATTTTGTTACTGACACATTCTACACCATTGCCGGCGGTCTGCAGCCCAACTCCCCCTACACCATTTGGTTGCAGAACGTGTGTCCCAATGGCGACACCAGCGTGTGGGTGCCTTTCACTTTCAGCACAGCTTGCGCTCCATTCCCGCTGCCTTACACTCAGGATTTTGAGTCGTGGACGGCATCGTCGAGCTTAACAACCTCCATAGACCCCTGCTGGAGCCGTAGCAACGACTATAGCACATTGTCAAATTATCCGTACGTCTATTCGTATTCTACCTATAGCCACTCCGGAACCAAATCCGTTTATTTCTATACCGGACCTGGCACTTACAACCTTTTGGTGATGCCGCAGTTTGCCGACACGATACAAAACCTCATGGTGTCGTTTTGGATGTACGCTTCATCCACCAGCTACCAAATGCAGGTGGGCGTTATGTCCAACCCCGACGATGTGTCGACTTTTGTTCCAGTGGCTTATGTCAACAATTCTACCTCCAGTGCATGTCTTTATCACGAGGTGGCGTTGAGCTCGTACCGAGGTCAGGGCAGGTACATTGCCTTCAGGACATATTCACCGACATCCTACAACTATGTGTATCTCGACGATGTTACCGTTGACGTGGCACCCGCCTGCCGACGTGTTACAAATATGTCCGTATTTAACATCTCATCCACCCAAGCCTCGATAACATGGACCAACGTTGGCGCCAGCTCTTATATTGTGGAATACGGCTACCCCGGATTTCCGCTTGGTAGCGGCACCCGCATTCAAACCACCAACGTAAATGCAACGCTTACCAACCTGAATCCGGCTACCAACTACGAGGTTTACGTAATATCTGTATGCAACGACGGCCGCACGGTGTCGCACCCGCAATATTTCCGTACATCGTGCGGCACTATACGGTCGGTTCCATATATAGAAAATTTCGAAGGGTTGGGCACCGGCGTTGCAATGAGCAAACTGCCATGCTGGAAAATGTACAACACCTACTCCACCACATCGTATCCCACCATTGCATCGCAGGGCGGAACCAATGCTTTGAGATTTTACCTGTACAACAGCACCCCGTCGCAGCCATCCAACCATTATGCATACTTGGCCACCCCGCCCATAGACACCAACTTGCTGCCTCTGCGCACCCTTCAGGTGTCGTTCAAACTGCTGCGTACAAGCAGTTCGTACAACGACGAGATAGCCATTGGCGTGATGACCGACTCGTCGGATATAGAAACTTTCGACACCCTGACCACAGTGCGGGCAAGCACCTACAACCAATGGAACACCTTTACATACAGCTTGGAAAACTACCGTGGCAACGGACGGTTTATTGCACTTAAAACAACCACTGCCAGTTCGCAATACTATTCGCAACCATATATCGACGATATTACAATCGAACGTATCGAAACCTGTCTGAAACCCTACAATCTGCAGGTGTTGTCGAGTTTCGACCCCAACGACATACAGTTCTCGTGGTCGTCGCACCCGTCGCCCGCCGACTCGTGGGACATTGCCTACGGACCGAGCGGTTTCAGCCCATATCTTGATGGGCGGAGAATAAACGGTGTTACCGACACTTTCTACACCCTTTCGGGACTGAGTATGGACACCACCTATGAGATATACGTGCGCGCCCACTGCGGTTACAACGACTCAAGCATGTGGTGCGACGTGCCGGTGAGCCTCACCCCAGGCACCATAATAATGCCACAAAACGGCGACCAGACACACTATCTCTGCGATGCCATGATTTACGACAACGGCGGCCCCACGGGCAACTACACCGACCGCAACAACAGTGTGCTCACCATCTACCCCATGACCACCGACTCACTGATAAACATAAGCGGCCAATACGCCACCGAAACCAGCCACGATGAGATATCGATATACGACGGGGCTTCGGCCACCGGCACCCCACTAAGGACTTTCAGCGGCACCGGCAACCTCTCTGTCACCTCCACCACCGGGCCACTTACCATAAAATTCATCTCCGACGTAGGCCAGACTTTCAGCGGGTTCAGCCTGCGTGCACACTGCGTGGCCCCGCCGCCCTGCCGCCGACCCATACCCTCGGTTTCCAACGTGGAAAGCAACCGCGCCATGATTAGTGTTATATCATCGCCTGCCAACAGCTGGATAATGGAGTTTAGCACATCACAAAGTTTCACCCCCGGACGAGGTGCGGGAACAACCATATCGCGAGGCAGCGCCAATTTCACCCTCAACGGACTGCAGCCTCTCACCACCTACTATGCTTACATCCGCACCGACTGCGGCGGCGGCGACACCAGCCAGTGGTCCAATCAGTTCTCTTTCACCACCCCATGCGCCCCCGAAACGGTGCTTCCCTATCGGCAGAATTTCAACTCACTATCCAACAACTCGCGCATTGCCTGCTGGAAAAGCACAGGCTCATACCCCCTTGCCCGACGCTGGCACACCACCACTCAAAATGTGGCATATTTCTTCTTCGAACGTAACGGCAACGAAAACGGAGTTTCTACAGTGTGCATTGCCAACATACCCACCAACGCACTTCATGTAAAATTCAGCCTTTTCGGCACCGACACAAGCACACGGTTCTCGGTAGGACTGGTTACCAACCCCAACGATTTCGGTACCTTTGTGCCAATACAGACGTTCAACACCAGAGACGAATTCGACTGGTACAACTACGAAATACCGCTCACCGGCGCCAACTACCCCAACGCTTACATAGCTTTTTCTACAACAACGCCGGGTGGCGAAAGCACCGAAACATATTTAGACAACCTTGTGATAGATACCCAAGCCAACTGCCTTGCCCCTGTGCTCGACACAATAATGATATCGCGCACCGGAGCCACCTTGATGTGGCCTGCCAACGGGGCCTCGGGCTGGATGCTGGAATATGGCCACAGGGGTTTCACCCCGGGCACCACCACCGTTTACATGCTCAGCAATCCCTATGTAAATATCGGAGGGCTTCAGCCCAACAGCGAGTACGACGTGTATCTGCGTACCATTTGCGGTCCCAACGACACCAGCGAATGGAGCCTGAACCCCATACGTTTCAGCACCAGCTGCGAACAACGCACCATACCCTATGTTGAGAATTTCGAAGGCTACTACGGTTCGCCATATTCGGCATACATGCGCGCTTTGCCCACCTGCTGGACCCTTACCGGCAACACCGCCACAAAATCGCAGTACAACCCGCAGCTGTACCAAGACTCCACCCTTGCCCTCAACGGACACCACTCCCTTGTGTTTTCAGCTCCAGCCACCGTTTCTTCGCCCGAAATAGATGCCAGCATCGACACTCTCGAAGTTGTGTTCTTTATGCAGGTAGAGGATATTGCCGACGGACTCGTTTTTGGCGTTACCGACAATCCCGCCGACAACTCCACCTTTGTGGCCATCGACACAGTGTTCAACACCGTGCCCGACATATACCAGAGACACACCGTTGTTTTCAACAGCTACAGCGGTACCGGCCGTCATATAGCCATACGCAAGCTGGGCACCCAGCCCGCACCTGCAACCAAGGTGTTTGTCGACAGCCTGATGGTGCACCCGCTGCCCTCGTGCCCGAGCCCGGCACATGTTTCGTCGAGCAACATAACGGCACACACCGCCACCATTGCATGGACCGAAAGAGGAACCGCCACAAGATGGATTCTGGAATACGACACCCTGGGCTACACCCCCGGCACCGGCACACAGATAACGGTAACCTCCAACCCCTATGTGCTTACCGGACTTGACTCCAACAGGGCATACACCGTAAATGTGCGCTCCATCTGCACCGACACCAGCGACTGGGCCAACATCGGTACCGAATTTTTGCTGCCACGTTGCGACGACGGCTGCTGGTACACTCTGGCAATGAGCTCGCTCTCCACCGGATGGTACGGAGCATCGCTGGAAGTGAAATACAACGAACATCTGTCCGATACCGTTACTCTTTCCACACGCTCGGATGTCCGCAATATATATGTGTGCCCCGATGAGCCTGTGGCTTTCACATGGAACCGCGGAACAAGCGACGGCTACTGCCGTTTCTGCATAATTAAGGACAACGACACCCTGTTCTCGGTAAGTAGCGCTCCCACCCCGGGGTTGATATACACCACTACCTGCGGCAGAGACACCACCTGCCCCGCACCAACCAACCTCACATCCACCATTGTGGATTATCAAACCGTGAACGCCGGATGGTACGGAACAGGCATTTTCGAAATAATTTGCAAAAAAGCAAACTCCAACGAGGTTCTGTTGCGCGACACCATTTCTACCCAGACCTACGTAAACACCTATCGTTTGGACTCGCTGCATCCCGACACCAACTACGCATGGATGATACGCAAGCTGTGCTATGCCGACAGCATCTCCATCTGGCAGATAGCCCGTTTCAAAATTGCCGACAACATTTGCGTTGTGCCTGTGGATGTTGAGATAACAGCGGTAACCCACAACAGCGCATATATCCGCTGGAACACTTTCGCCAACAACAGGTCGTGGGCGGTAAGGTGTTTCTCGAACGCCTACAATTTCGACACAGTGCTCTATACCACCAATCGTTACGCCACTGTTTCGGGCCTATATTCCGGTGTGGAATATTTCATGTCGGTTATTGGCATGTGCCCCGATTCCACCAGCAGTATATGGTCCGACACGCTGAGTTTCACCACCTCTGTTTGCGACACTGTGAGCGGCGTTACCGTTTCGGGCATAACCAACACCTCGGCCACCGTGTCGTGGACACGCGGAGCAGGCCCCTCCAACTGGGAGGTGGACTATGGCTTCGCCGGATTCCCCGTAAACTACGGCACCATAGTTACTTCCACATCGCCAACCTATAATATCGGCGGCCTACGTCCTGGCACCACCTACGACGTTTATGTGCGTACGGTATGCGGTGTTGGTTACCACAGCGTGTGGTCCACCAAAGTATCGTTCACCACCACCGGCACATCGGGCATCGACCAAGCGTCGGCCGACAGCACCAGCATTGTCATTATCCCCAACCCTGCCACAAAAACTACCATGATTTCGGCTTACGGTATTGTGGGCAAAGCCACCCTCACCATTACCGACATAAGCGGAAAAACCATTGCCACATATACAATGGACTGCAACGGTGTGCTGCAAAAAACCATCGACGTAAGCGATTTTGCCAAAGGTACCTACTTTGTGCATATGGCCGACGACAAGGCAAGCGTGGTGCAGAAACTGGTGGTGCAATAGCCAAAAAAGTTCAAAAAAAGGAAGTGCCCATGCACTTCCTTTTTTATGTTGTTCACACAAATAATCTTTCCACTTGTTTTGTGTCTGTTTTTTAACCATATATACCAAAAAGCAATATAATGCGTTATATTTAATAGCATTATGCGTAAAATTATAGTATATATAGGTTTTTTGCTTTGTTGCGCGGCCTACTGTTCGGCACAGCAGGGAGGCGTGATTTTTGCTTCGGCTGATGTGGACAGCAACGGCTTTGTGAAATTGCAATGGACTTTTGCCTATACCCCCGTGTCATCATTCCAGAGCTATGCGGTAGAACGAAAAAATCCGGCCACGGGATTGTATGATGTTATTTACACCACGCAAAATATTCAAAACCAGCAGTTTGTAGATTCCAATGCCAATGCTTTGGCCGACAGTGTGAAATATCGCATATCGGCCACCGTTACGGGAAATAATGGCGACATCACAAGCATCGACTCCACCATTACAATACTTCCCTCGGTTTTTAATGTGCAGAACCAGAGCCAGTACGCATACGTGAGCTGGAACGCACAGTACCGAACCAACGGCCGGTATCAGGTTTATCGCAAAATGCCCGGCCAACCCGTAAGACTGATAGCCACAACCCAACAAACTCATTTTCAAGACACTATACGTCAGTCCATTTGCAGCGACACCATTTTTTACAAGATAACCTACGTAGGCAGCAACTACAGCACTGAATCCCATTTTGCAGGAGCATGGTTCACCGACCCGTATCCCACCACCCCCTGCACTTTGGATGTGGCTACCGTGGACACCGCCACCCAAAACATAGTGCTTTCGTGGCAGCCCAGTGCCGACCCCGACATAATGGGCTATTTCATCTGTCAAGGCTCGCCCTGCATGGCCTTGGACACCGTTTGGGGGAAGTTCAACACCACCTACACCTGCACCACACGCTCCAGCGACAGCGTCAACGCTTTCCGTATCTACGCCTTCGACTCATGCTTTTCGGCCAGCGCCCTTACCGACCCGTACAACAATATTGTGCTCGAAATGGAGGCGCACCACTGCACCCGCGACATAACCTTCCGCTGGAATTCTTATATAAACATGCCGGGCAATATGGCCCAATACACCCTTTATCTGAAATACGACAACGCCCCTTACCGAGCTGTGGCCACAGAACCGGCCTCAAGCCTCGGCACCCTGTACACCATACCCGCCGGCGTTAGGCAGGTGCGGGCTTTTGTGGCGGCAAGCAATGCGGGCAATACCAAACGGGCACTTTCCAACATCAGAATTTTCGACATGATGACCGTGGACACCGCCGATTTCATCTACGTTCTGGGAGTGTCGGTCGACGACCAAGGCGATGCCCTGCGGCTGAAATTCCTCACCGACACCCATTACGCAGCCACAGGCTACAATCTTTACAGGCGTGTGGGCAACGGCTTTTACCAAAACTACCGCACCCTGCCGCCATCGGCCACACCTACCATCGACTATATAGATTTCGATGTGGACCTCTCGGCACACACCTACGCGTACTACCTGAGCGTTTGGGACGAGTGCGAGCTGATAGAAAAAAAATCGAACCGCGCGTCGCAGATTTACGCCACTCTCGGCCTCGACGACAACGGTACCACCATTTCGTGGACACCCTACGATGGAGCGGGCAACCTGTTGCGATACAATGTGCTGCGCAAAACCGAAGGCGAAACCACATGGACAACCATAGCCTCGCTGCAACAATGCCAAACCATAGACAATACGGCAGTTTACGGCAGAGCGCAGTACCTTGTGCAGGCCGAATATACAAATCCCGAAAACAACCAGCGTTGCATGGCCCAGTCGCAGGTGGTGGAATACCACGGCGACCCCTCGGTGTGGGTGCCCAATGCCTTTACGCCGGCACGCGACAACAACAACCGTTTCCTGCCACGCATGTCGTTTGTAAAGGACCAAGAATATGCCATGCGCATATACAACCGTTTCGGACTGCTGGTTTTCGAAACCAACGACCCGGCACAGCCGTGGGACGGCCGCCACAATGGCAAAACCGTACCACCGGGAGCTTATGTTTACATAATACAATACCTCGGCGACGACAATTATTCCAACATAGTGAAAGGCACCGTAACAGTGCTGAAATAAAAACAATTACAACACACCAACCATGAGTTTGAGGATAGGTCTTTTTGGCAAACGCTACGACAGCACAATGCGCAACTCGCTGCAGTCGCTCGTGCAGTCGCTCGAAAATCACGCAATAAGCATTTTCGTGTATAACGATTTTTTCGACCTTATCAAAGGCGACATACGTTTTGTTCAGCCACCGGAATTGTTTTTGCGTACCGCCGACACCGCACAGCAGCCCGATTTCCTCTTCTCCATCGGCGGCGACGGCACCTTGCTGAAAACCGTGGCCCAGCTGGGACACAAAAACATACCCATTGTGGGGGTGAACATGGGCCATCTGGGTTTTCTTACCACCATTAGCGGCAGCAATATGGATGACTATGTGGATGAGCTTATCAGCGGCAACTACACCATCGAGGAGCGTGGCATGCTCCATGTGGAGTACGCCGAGGGAGGCACCACCACACGGCGTTTCGTGCTCAACGAGGTAACGCTGCATCGCGACAAGCCCCTTACCCTCCTCTCCACCGACGTTTTTGTCGACGGCGACTTTCTGGCCACCTATTCCGGCGACGGACTTATTGTGGCCACACCCACCGGCTCCACAGCCTACTCGCTAAGCTGCGGAGGGCCGATACTTACTCCCAACTCCAACTGCTTTGTGCTCACACCCATTGCCGTGCACACCCTCACTTTCCGCCCCATAATAGTGCCCGACACCGCACACATACGCCTTGTTACCACAAGCAAAGCCAACACCATGTGCCTCGGCCTCGACTCCGACTCCATTATCGTGCCCGCACAAACCGAAATAAACATCCGCAAAGAGGACTTTGGCATCAAGCTGGTGCGCATGGACCGCCAGAATTTCTATAGCGCCCTGCGCGACAAACTTATGTGGGGTATCGACAAAAGGCAATAACCTCGCGCCGGCAACATCGCCGCCACACCTTTTATTAACCAATACATCGGTCTAAAAAACATACACACAGCAACATACTTCCTAATGTTGTTAAAAAAGAAAAATACGTTTTTTTTATCGGTAAAAATAACGTATTTTTGCATTTGGCTAAAAATTAACCGTTTCACGTAATCAATTAGTTTAAAAGGAATTACACAAACCGCCAATGACGGACTCGTATTCTAATAGAAACCTTTTCATAAAGATACTGATAATTGCCATAGGAGCTGTTTTTGTGATACGCCTTATGCAACTGCAGATATTTGACGAGGAGTACAAAAAAGCCGCGGACCAGAACGCGCTGCGCAACATAGTGCAGTACCCCGCCCGAGGCCTTGTGTACGACCGCAACGGCGAGCTGCTTGTGTACAACGAAGCTGTGTACGACATAATGGTGGTGCCCGCTCAGATGAGAAACTCCACCGATTTTGACACCGCCTTGTTTTGCGAAATACTCGAAATCACCCGTCAGGATTTCGACGATCGGATGGCAAAAGCCACCAAATACTCCATGCAAACGCCATCGGTGTTCATCAAACAGATATCGAAGGAAACCTACGGGGCTTTTCAGGAAAAACTGTACAAATTCAAAGGTTTCTACTCGCAGCAACGTACCCTGAGGCACTATCCCAAACCCATTGCCGCCCACCTGCTGGGATACATAGGCGAAATAAGCGAGGGCGAGCTTTCCGATACCGCCCTTAACCACGGTCACTACTACCGCCAGGGCGACTACATAGGCAAAAGCGGACTCGAAAAATCGTACGAAAGTGTGCTGCGCGGCCAGAAAGGGCAGAAAATAACCCTTGTGGATGTGCACAACCGCGAAAAAGGCCGCTACGAAAACGGACTTTACGACACCGCCGCCGTGGCCGGAATGAACCTGTACACCAGCATCGACGCCACCCTGCAGGAGTATGCCGAGCGTCTTATGGCCAACAAGCGCGGCTGTATTGTGGCCATAGAACCCGCCACCGGCGAGATACTGACTCTCGTCTCCGCCCCGTCGTACGACCCCAACCTGCTTGTGGGCCGGGTGCGCGGCAACAACTACAAAATGCTTGCCGAGGATATAGCCAAACCGCTGTACAACAGAGCTTTACAGGCCACCTATCCGCCAGGCTCCATATTTAAGGTGGCACAGTCAATGATAGCTTTGGAAGAGGGTGTGATAACTCCTTCGACCGGATTTCCGTGCGACAAGTCGAAAGTGGGTTGCCACAACCATCCCAGCGCCAGCTGCGTGCGCGACGCCATCAAAATGTCGTGCAACCCATATTTCTATTTCACCTACCGCCGTATGATACAGCAGGGCGTTTACGCCAACGACATACGCGACAGCCATTACGGGCTTGCACTGTGGCGGGCCAATATGCTCAAATTCGGCTTCGGCCAACGGTTAGGCGTGGATTTGCCCAACGTAGGTGCCGGAAACATCCCCGATACCGCCTTTTACGACAAATGGTACAACGGCAAATGGACTTTCTCCACCATATACTCCAACAGCATAGGGCAGGGCGAGGTTACCATCATACCATTGCAGATGGCCAACCTTGCGGCAATAGTGGCCAACCGCGGCTATTACTACACTCCGCATATAGTGCGCTACTACGGCGAGGATTCGGTGCGCCCGCCCGAGTTCTACCAAAAGCACGAAACCGGCGTTAGTCCCGAATATTTCGAGATAGCCGCCAACGGCATGTACGATGTGATACATGGAGCCGGCGGTACTGCCCACCGCGCCAACATTCCCGGCATCGACATCTGCGGCAAGACGGGCACCGCCGAAAACCGAGGCATCGACCACTCGGTGTTTATCTGTTTCGCTCCCAAGGACAATCCCAAAATAGCCGTGTCGGTGTATGTGGAAAATTCCGGTGCAGGAGGAGTGTGGGCGGCACCTATAGCCAGCCTTGTGGTGGAAAAATATCTGAAAAAGAAAGTGGAGCGCACCGAGGTGGAAAAACAATATATGGAAGCCCGCCCCTGCCAGCCTCTGCCGCTGAAACCGGTATATAAGAAAATGAAAAAACGCAGGTAGATATGAGAGCACGAAACAGCAGCATTTTCCGCAACGTGGATTGGATAACGGTGCTTATTTACGTAGTTATCGTTATTTTTGGCTGGATAAACTTGTATGCCGCCACCTACGACGCCAGCTCGGCCACCGTTTTCAACATAGAGTCGCAGCACGGCAAGCAGCTGCTGTGGATAGGCATATCGTTTTTGCTGGCACTGTTTATCCTGCTCACCGACGCGCACCTTTTCAGCACTGCGGCGTATGCCATTTACGGTGTTTTTCTTGTGCTGCTGCTGGTGGTGCTTGCCACTACGGCGGTGAAGGGAGCCACCTCGTGGATTCCCATAGGTCCTTTCAGGCTACAGCCATCGGAGTTTGCCAAATTCGGCACAGCGCTGGCATTGGCCAAATTTCTCGGCTCCATAGACATACACATGCGCGAGGTGAAGACAAAGCTCATAGCCTTTGGCATAATACTGGTGCCGGCAGCCCTTATCCTGCTGCAGCACGATGCCGGCTCGGCAATAGTCTTTTCAAGTTTTATAGTGCCCATGTACCGCATGGGGCTGTCGGGCAAAGTGCTCATTATAGGAGCGTTGGCCATACTGATTTTTGTTCTGTCGCTGCTGCTGTCGCCATATCTGCTGATAGGCATCATAGTGCTAATAGCCGTGGCATATCTTTTTCTGTGGCTTAACAAACGCACCACCAAAATTGTGGTACGCACCATACTTGTTGCGGTGTTGTGTTCGGTATGTGTGCTTTCCACCGAATTTGTGTTCGAACATGCCCTCGAGCCTCACCAGAAAACACGTATCAACGAGTTGCTCGGCAAGATAGACGACCCCAAGGGCATAGGATACAATGTGCGCCAGTCGAAAATTGCCGTGGGCTCCGGCGGAGTGGTGGGCAAGGGTTTCCTGAAAGGCACACAGACAAAATTCAATTTCGTGCCCGAGCAGTCTACCGATTTCATTTTCTGCACTGTGGGCGAAGAGTGGGGCTTTGTGGGTTCCTTTACCCTTGTGGTGCTGTACATTGTCCTGTTCATACGTCTGGTGAAAATGGCGGAACGGCAGTATTCCAAATTTGCCCTTGTTTACGGATATTCGGTGGTAGGGATATTGTTCCTGCATTTTTTCATCAACATAGGGATGGTGCTGGGCCTGCTGCCCGTTATCGGCGTGCCGTTGCCTTTCTTTAGCTACGGAGGCTCGTCGCTGATGTCGTTCACAGCCCTGCTGTTTGTATTTTTGCGGCAAGATGCATCGCACAACATAATGATTTGATTTTAACACTAACCAATATGGCAAAAAAAACTGAAGTATGCTCCTTTTGCGGATTGCCCGAAAGTCAGGTGGGACCGCTGTTGCAAGGTTTGCACGGAATGATATGCAGCTCGTGCAGCAGTCGTGCCAACGAACTGTTCGGCATTATCAACGAAAAAAACTCAAAAAAAACCGACCTTGAACTTGAAATAAAAACGCCACAACAGATAAAAGCCCATCTCGACGATTACGTAATAGGGCAGGACAGCGCCAAACGTGTGCTCTCGGTTGCTGTGTACAACCACTACAAACGTTTGCTGTACCAAAACGACAAAAGCTGTTCCGACAACGACGTGGAAATAGAAAAATCCAACATAGTGATAGTAGGCGAGACCGGAACGGGAAAAACCCTGCTTGCCCGCACCATAGCCAAGATACTCAACGTGCCGTTTTGCATTGTGGATGCCACCACACTTACCGAAGCCGGATATGTGGGCGAGGACGTGGAAAACATACTTACCCGTTTGCTGCAGGTGGCCGACTACGATGTGGCCGCCGCCGAGCGTGGCATAGTGTTTATCGATGAAATAGACAAGATTGCCCGCAAAAGCGACAACCCGTCCATAACCCGCGACGTGTCGGGCGAAGGCGTGCAGCAGGCCATGCTCAAGCTCCTCGAAGGTGCCGTGGTCAACGTTCCGCCGCAGGGAGGACGCAAGCACCCCGAACAGAAAATGATAGCCGTGAACACCCAAAACATACTGTTCATCTCCGGCGGAGCTTTCGACGGCATCGAACGCCACATTGCCGCACGCATGAAAGCTCATGTTATTGGTTTCAAGGAAGCCACCGTGCGCACAAACTCCAGCACGGGCAACCTGTTGCAGCATGTGCAACCACAAGACCTGAAACGCTTTGGGCTGATACCCGAACTTGTGGGACGTTTTCCGGTGCTGGCCTCGCTGGCACCTCTCGACAAGGAGGCTCTGCAACGCATACTCACCGAACCCAAAAACGCCATCACAAAACAGTACAAGGCATTGTTTGCCATGGACGGTGTGGAGCTTAGCTACGACAAGGCGGCATTGGAGATGGTGGTGGACAAGGCCATTGAGTTCAAATTGGGAGCCCGTGGCCTGCGCTCGCTTATGGAGGCGGTGATGACAGACATCATGTTCGACCTGCCATCGAAGAAAAATTGCACTAAAGTGCGCATCACTGCCAAGCTTGTTGCAGAAAAAATTGACCAGAATAGAGACACAATATCAATTGGTTAAGCGATTTTTGAAAAAAGTTTCTCTTTTTTGCACAATAAAATAAAACAGGCTTCGTTTATAATATGCTTTTTGACAGAAGAAAGTTCTTTTAAATACGACTTTAGATAAAGGTACGTTACAGCTTCCCAAAAGCACAAGCGTATCTTGATGTTTTCTTTTTCATAGTACAATTTTTAGGTTGGGTCCCCGAATATCCCTTTCGGGGGCCTTTTTTTTTGCACCTATGGTAGTAAAAGGATGTTTACGCTCTTGCGGTAAAAATGCTATTTGAAAAACGGGTGGTATTTGGCAATGGTTTCGCGCAGGTATTTGTGATCCAGATGGGTATATATTTCGGTGGTGGTTATGCTTGAGTGTCCGAGCATTTCCTGCACCGCACGCAGGTCGGCGCCGTTGCGCACCAGTTCGGTGGCAAAGCTGTGGCGGAAACTGTGCGGACTGATGGTTTTGTGTATGCCCGCTTTTTCGGTGGCGGTTTGTATGAACATAAATATGTATTGCCGCGAGAGCTTGCGACCGAGGCGCGACAGAAAGACATAGTTCTCGTGTCCGGGCTTGGCGCTGTCGGCGTTGCGCACTTCGCCGATGTACAGTTTCAGCAGGTTTATGGCGTGTAGGTTTATGGGCACCCAGCGTTGTTTGTCGCCCTTGCCCTGGATCAGTAGGCATTCCTCGTCTAGGTGCAGTTGCGACAAGCGCAGGTTTACCAGCTCCGACACCCGCAGCCCGCATCCATAAAGCACTTCTATTATCACGCTGTTGCGAAACTCGTCGTCGCGCGACTGGTCGAAAGTGGCGAGAATTTTTTCTATCTCATCGTTGGAAAGCACGTCGGGCAGGTGCCTGGGGTTGCGCGGCATGTCGAGCATGTCGGTGGGGTTTTCGGTTATGGCATCCTCTATGGACAGATAATGGAAAAACATGCGTATGCCCGACACTATGCGGCTCTGCGTGGCCACGGCTATACCCGTATCGTTGAGGGCTTTGATGAGGGACCGCAGGTGTTGCAGGGTAATCATTTCGGGGCTAAGACCCAGCGGCTCCACAAAGGATTGCAGTATTTTCACATCGTGCAGATAGGCCTCGATACTGTTTTTGGAAAGGCCTTTCTCAAGGTTGAGAAAGGATTTGTAATCGCGGATGTAGCGTTGCCAAGTGTTGTCGGGTTTTTCCATGGGGTTCACCTAAGTTCGAAATCATCGCCTAAGTACAGTTTGCGTGCCACGGGGTCGTTGGCAAGCTCCTCGGGGGTGCCCGATTTGAGCACGCTGCCTTCGAAAAGCAGGTAGGCACGGTCGGTGATGTTGAGGGTCTCGTGCACGTTATGGTCGGTGATGAGTATGCCTATGTTTTTGTCTTTCAGTTTGGAAACGATGTTTTGTATATCCTGCACAGCAATGGGGTCCACGCCTGCAAAAGGCTCATCGAGGAGCAGGAATTTGGGGTCGGCGGCCAGGGCGCGTGCTATTTCGGTGCGTCGGCGTTCGCCGCCGGAGAGCTGTATGCCTTTGCTTTTGCGTATGTGCTGCAGGCCGAACTCGTCGAGCAGCGACTCCAGTTTGGCGTGGCGCTCGTCCTTGCTAAGCTCGGTGAACTCCAGTATGCCCATGATATTGTTCTCCACCGAAAGGTTGCGGAACACCGAAGCCTCTTGTGCCAGATATCCCACGCCGTGCTTGGCGCGCTGGTACTGTGCCATTTTGGTGATGTCCATATCGTTGAGGAAAACGTGGCCGGAGTACGGTTTTATGATGCCCACAATCATGTAGAAAGTGGTGGTTTTTCCGGCGCCGTTGGGGCCGAGCAGCCCAACAATCTCGCCCTGTTTCACATCCACGCTCACGCCCTTTACCACGGTGCGTTTGCGGTATTTCTTTACAACGTCTTCGGTTCTTAGTATCATGATTAAAAAAATGTTTCGGGTTTGTTTATTGTTGGAAAAAAAATCACACTATGCCTTCGCGCAGCAGGTCGTGCAGATGAATGATGCCGAGGTACTGGCCGTCGGCGTTGGTAACCACGAGCTGCGTTATGGAGTTGTGGCGCATTATGGAAAGGGCGTTTGCCGCGAAGTCGGTGTCGAGCACGGTTTTCGGTTTTTTCGACATTATGTCGGCGGCTTTGAGACCGTCCACCGAGGCGTTGGATTTGAGCATGCGGCGCAGGTCGCCGTCGGTGATGATGCCGCAGTAGTCGTAGCCCTGTCCCACCACGGTGCAGCCCAAGCGTTTGCCGGTCATTTCCAGAATGGTGTCGCTGATGGTGGCATCGGGTGGCACAAGAGGCCGCTCGTTGTTTTTGTATATGTCCGAAACTCGCATGTACAGCTGTTTGCCGAGAGCGCCGCCCGGGTGATATTTGGCAAAGTCGGTGGCCGAGAAGCGTCGGCATTCGAGCAGGGCCACGGCTAGAGCGTCGCCCATCACCAGCTGAGCGGTGGTGCTTGCAGTGGGGGCCAGGTTGTTGGGGTCGGCCTCGCAATCGACGGTGGTGTTCAGCACAATGTCGGCCTGCGAGGCAAGGTACGAGCCGGAGTTGCCCACAATGGCCACAAGGGTGTTGCCCGTGTTTTTGATAAGCGGAACCAGCACTTTTATTTCGGGGGTGTTGCCGCTTTTTGAGATGCAAATCACCACATCGTCGGGCTGAATGATGCCAAGGTCGCCGTGGATGGCGTCGGCGGCGTGCATAAAAATGGCCGGTGTGCCCGTGGAGTTGAGCGTGGACACTATTTTGTTGGCAATGTTGGCACTTTTGCCGATGCCGGTGATAATTACCCTTCCTTTGGCCAAAAATAGCGTTTTTACAGCCTCCGGAAAGTTGTTATCCAATTGCTCGGCCAATTTTTCGACAGCTTTTTTTTCGCAGGTAAATACCTGATTGGCAATGTCTTTGAGCTCTGTGGCGGTTTTCATGACAAAAAATATTTTGTTATTTGAAAAAAAAATGATAACTTTACAAATCAAAATATAACGCAAAAGTACGAAATTATTTGTACTTATGGCGAAAAAAAATTGGAAACAAGAAGCTACAAGAACGCTAATGGCAACAGTATCAGGCAAAAGGAGAAAGATAGAAGATATAGACTTGGATGCGGCGTTGAAAGAATATTTCGGGTTCGACAGTTTCAAATGCGACCAAAAAGAGATAATCCGCAACGTGCTTTCGGGCAACGACACCTTTGTTATTATGCCCACGGGCGGAGGCAAGTCGCTGTGCTACCAACTGCCGGCAGTGGTGTCGGAAGGCACCGCCATAGTGGTGTCGCCGCTTATTGCCCTGATGAAGAACCAAGTTGACGCCATGCGCTACAACTCGGGCAAGAACTGCGTGGCACATTTTCTTAACTCCACCCTCACACGCCAGCAGACCAAGGAGGTGAAAGACGATCTTGTGGCCAAAAACACCAAGTTGCTGTACATAGCCCCCGAAACACTCTCCAAGCCCGAAACCATCGATTTTCTGAAAAAACTGCCCATATCGTTTTTTGCTATCGACGAGGCGCACTGCATTTCGGAGTGGGGTCACGATTTCCGCCCCGAATACCGCCGTCTGCGCGAAGCCATCAAAGCCATCAACAAAAAGGTGGCCATACTTACTCTCACCGCATCGGCCACACCAAAGGTGCAGCAAGACATTATAAACAACCTTGGCATGGAGCACGCCAAGGTGTTCATCTCCTCGTTCAACCGTCCCAACCTTTACTACGAGGTGCGCCCCAAGCCCAGCGACCCCATGGCGCTGAACAAGGAGATAATACGTTTTATAAAAGAAAATCCCGGCAAGTCGGGGATAATATACTGCCTTACAAGGAAAAAAGTTGAGGAGCTGTCGGAACTGCTGAGGGTGAACAACATACGCTCGCTGCCCTACCATGCCGGCCTCGACACCAAAACCCGCAACGAAAACCAGGACAAATTCCTGATGGAGGATGTGGACGTGATAGTGGCCACCATTGCCTTTGGCATGGGCATAGACAAGCCCGATGTGCGTTTTGTGATACACTACGACATACCCAAGAGCCTCGAAGGCTACTATCAGGAAACGGGGCGCGCCGGCCGCGACGGAGGCGAAGGCAAGTGCATAGCCTACTACTCTGACCACGATGTGGAAAAGCTATACAAATTCTTTTCCGACAAAACTCCCGAAGAGCAGGAGCAGGCCAACCAGCTGATACAGGAGATGGTGTCGTATGCCGAATCGTCGGCGTGCCGCCGCATCAACATACTGAAATACTTTGGTGAGGACTACAATGTGGAAAACTGCGGCAACTGCGACAACTGCCTGCATCCCAAGGAGCGTATCGAGGCCGAGGATGATATGGTGTACGCCCTGAAAACCATCGTGGCCACACGCCAGATGTTCAAAGCCAAAATTATTATCGATGTGATGATGGGACGCACCAACGGGCAGACCAAGACCTACATGCACCACAAACTCGACGTTTTTGGCAGAGGCAAGGACAAGGATGAGCTGTATTGGAAAGCCGTGTTGCGCCAGGCTGTTTTCGAAGGCTTTGTAACCAAAGAGATAGAGCAGTTTGGCGTACTGAAAATGACGCCTATGGGCCTCAAATTCGTAATACACAGCCATCCGGTGTACGTAACCCGCGACCACGACTACTCCGAGGTGTCCACCGACGACGTGATAAACATGGCAGGCACCTCCGCCACATCGGCATCTGGCGATGACAAGCTGCTGGTGCAGCTGAAACGCCTGCGTAAGGAGATAGCCCACAAGTCGAACCCCCCAGTGCCTCCCGATGTGGTGTTCGGCGACCCGTCGCTCGACGACATGACAATACATTACCCCATCACTATCGAGGAGATGAGCAGCATAATAGGCGTGGGCACCGCCAAAGCCGAGAAATACGGTCCGCCGTTTATAGAGTTTATCAAAGCATACGTGGAAGAAAACAGCATAGAACGGCCACAGGATTTCAAAATACGCTCGGTGGGCAAAAGCAGCCTGAAAACAAGGGTGCTGCAGGCTTTGGACCGCAAAGTGCCCTTCGAGGACATCATGGACCAGCACAAAATAGACATGGACGAGCTGCTTACCATTATGGAAAGTCTTGTGTCGGGCACCAAGCTTAGCAACATGGACTACTATATACAGACACATGTAGACGAGGATGTTTTTGAAGATTTGATGGACTATTTCAAAAACGCCGAGAGCAGCTCGTTGGACGATGCTCTGGAGGAGTTTGCCGACGACGACGACTACACCAGCGACGACATACGTTTGGTAAGGCTCAAGTTTTTGACCGACTACGGGCACTGATATACCGGCAACGGAGAAAATAAAAAAGGGCGGAAGTTGGAAAATTCAACTCCGCCGTTTTTTTTGTGCCACAAAGGCATTTGTTTAGTCGTTCAGTATCTCGTACAGCTCTATCTCGTACACAACAACGCTGTTGCCGGGAATATTGAGCTCGGAGCTGCCTTCTTGGCCGAAAGCCAGATGCGAAGGTATGTAAAAGATGTATCGCGAGCCGGCGTTCATCAGTGTGAGGGCACGTCCCACGCCAGGCATTACGTTGGATGCGAGGTTCACAATGCCAGAGGTGCTGAACGAGTTGTCGAACACGGTGCCGTCGAGCAAACGCCCTTCGTAGTTGAACCGCAGGCGGTAGTTGTCGGGAGCCTTGGGACCATGACCCTCTTTAACCACCTTGTAGTATATGCCGCTGGGTTCGTCGAGTTTCATCTGCGGGTCGTCTTTGGCCATCTGTTGCAGCTGCTTTTGTTGTTGCTGATATGTTTCTTGAGCTTTGTTCTGCTGAGCCACATGCAGGGCCATGGCAAACTGGTCCATGCCCTCTTTGTAGGTTGCATCGTCCACCATCGAGGGTTTTCCGTCCAAAATGGCTTCCACGGCTTTCATTACAATATCCTTGTTAATCTGTATGTTGGATTCGGCGAGGCCGCGTGCGAAATTCTCGCCCAAAATCCAGCTCATGGTGTCGTTGGCGTTTCGCAGCTCCACCTGCGAGCTTTGAGAGTTGCACGAGGTTGTCGAAAGCAGGAGAGTGGCGGCAGCCGCAAAAGCTATTAAATACATTTTTTTTGTCATCGTTTTTTATGTTTTTGTTGTTAGTATCCTAAAATTTTAAGCATAGATTTGTGGCTCTGTTCCTTGGCGAAGAGTTTGGTGTAATACTCGCCGTTTTCGTCCAGTCCTATAATGATGTGCTTTGGTGCCGGAATAAGGCAGTGCTGTATGCCGCCGTATCCGCCGATGCTCTCCTGATAGGCGCCGGTGTGGAAAAATCCGATGTAAAGCGGTTCGTCTTTCTGCAGCTTTGGCAAGAAAATGGCGTTGGAGTGGGCGTCGTTGTTGTAGTAGTCCTGACTGTCGCAGGTGAGCCCGCCAAGGAAAACGCGCTGGTACTCCTTGTCCCAGTTGTTGATGGGCAGCATTATCCATCGCTGGTTGAGGCCCCACGAGTCGGGCAGGGTGGTGATGAACGAGCTGTCTATCATATACCACAGCTCGCGGTCGTTCTGCTGTTTCTGGTCTATGATGCTATAAAGGGTGGCGCCGCTTTCGCCAACTGTGAACGACCCGAATTCGGAGAAGATGTTGGGTTCCGGCACACCCCGATTGGTGCAGATATTCTTGATTTGGGCAAGAATTTCCTCCGCCATGTAGTCGTACTCGTAGTTGCTTACCAGCGAATTTTTGATGGGAAAACCGCCGCCTATGTTAAGCGAGTCGAGTTCGGGACAGATTTTTTTCAGGTCGCAATACACGTTCACGCACTTGGCCAGCTCGTTCCAGTAGTATGCCGAGTCTTTGATGCCGGTGTTTATGAAAAAGTGCAGCATTTTGAAGGTGAATTTCTTGTTGCCCTTTATTTTGTCCTCGTAAAACGACACTATGTCGTTGTACCGGATGCCCAGGCGCGAGGTGTAGAAATCGAATGTGGGTTCCTCCTCCGATGCTATGCGTATTCCAATCTTCACCGGTTCGGCATGTTCGGTGATGGCCTCATCAAGTAGGTTTATCTCGTTTTTGTTGTCGATAACGGGAATCATGTTGTGGAAACCGTCGGCTATCATGGTGGCTATGTTTTCGATATACTGCGGACGTTTGAAACCGTTGCAGATGATGAAAATATCTTTGGTGATAAGCTCTTGGTTGTACAGCTCCTGAATAAGGTTGATGTCGAAAGCCGATGAGGTTTCGAGGTTCACCTCGTTTTTCAGCACCTCCTCCAGAACAAAGGAGAAGTGCGAGCTTTTGGTGCAGTAGCAGTAGTTGTAGGTGCCTTTGTAGTCCACCTTGGCAATGGCCACGTTGAACAGGCGTTTGGCACGCTGAATTTGCGAGCTTATCTTTGGCAGATAGGTTATTTTCAGTGGAGTGCCATACTGTTTTATTATCTCCATCAGCGGTATGTTGTGGAAATAAAGTTCGTTGTCGATGGTTTGAAACTCGTCCTGCGGATATTCAAACGTCTGGTCAATCAAATCGATGTACTTGTTTTTCATTTTTTGAAATGTAATTTAATTGGATTGTCAAAAAAATGTTGATTTGAGTGAGTCGGATTGTCCGATTTGCGGCAGCAAAAGTACAATTTTTTTTCGTATTTGCCCCTTTTTTGCCTAATTTAAGTTGTGTTATTTTTGTAAACACTTGTCAATTAAATTGTTGTAAAAGCGTTTTTTTTGCCAAAAAAGTGTGAGACGGGCTTTTTTGAGGCAATACAGAGCAAAAACGGCTGTAATTTGGAGTATAAAGATGTTGCAACCCTATGATTTGCTTTTTTAGACAATTGATTTTGAAAAAGATAAACTTTTTTTTAAAAACTACGTAAAAAAAGCGTATCTTTGCACACGTTAAATTTAAACAAGGTATCATTAAAAAATAGCAGATATGAAAACCTCTCGTATTTTTGTAATCGTAGCCCTGTTGCTTGCAGGTTTTACAGCTAACGCACAACGCCACTACGGAAGTGACCGTCTTGGTGAGTTCTATTTTGGTTTCGACGCCGTGGCGCCACTTGGCGAATTCAACAAAGCTGCCGACGCAATAGGTGCCGGATATGATGTTTATCCCCTCGACGGGGACCATGTGGGGACCAGCGCGGCCATGGGCATAGGCCTTTCGTTCAAATACAGTTTTGCATTCAGCATTATCGATGACCAGTGCTCGGCCGGCCCGTTTGTTGGTGTAGACATTGCTTGGAACAACCTCGACAAGAGCGTTCGCAAGGTTTTCAACGATGTAAAGGCCGACAAGCCCAACTACATCAATATGCCAATAATGATAGGTGCCAACGGCCGATATTATTTCAACGATATTTTTGGAGTTTCGGCCGAATTTGGTATCGGCACCGACATGCTTTACATCACTCCGCAAGGCTGGAGCGACAAAAAACAGAAATATGGCACCGACTTTGCTTTGGCATGGCAGGTGGGCGCAGGTGCTTATTTCGGCAAACACGTTAATGTAGGCGTACATTACTACAGCTTCGGCACACACAACACTGTGGAGACCGATGATAAAGATTACACCAAATACATGGGTGCCGTGATGCTAAAACTCGGTTTCTGCTGGTAAAAACTGCGATTCATGAAAAAAAGTGTCAGCAAAATATTAACGGTTCTGGCCCTTACGGTTCTGTTTTCGGTCACAGCCACAGCTCAGAACTATCAGGAAATCAGAGCTTTGGGTTTGTTTCCGATAGGCAGTTACGGGCGTGTGGGAGCAACAGAGGAGATGTATAAAGACCAGATAATAGGCAGTGGTGCCGCAATAGGTGCCGGCCTTGGCTACCGCTATTCTTTCGACCTTTCGATGGGCGTGACGTTTATTGTGGGAGGCGATGTGCTTTGGAATATGACAAATGCCGACTATCGCCGTATATGCTCCGAACGCAACAACCAAGCGGCTCCCATGTATTTCAACGTGCCGCTGTCGGTAGGCGTGGGATTGAATTATCAGTTGGGCCGTTCGCCATGGTCGGTGTTTTTTGATGCCACTGCCGGATTGAACATACACTACACCACATCCACCGGATGGAAAAATTTTGAGGTGCATTACAAGCCGGTGCTCTCTCCTGCCCTGTCGGCCGAGGTGGCAATGCGGTACCGCAACTTTTCATTCGGATTTCAGCTGCTGAGTTTGGGTAGCCCAACAATGAAAATCGCTTCTGGCGAGGAGGTACACCATGCTCAAATTTGCATAGTTGACGAGCAGAAACGCTCCATGCTGATGGGCAACATAGTGTTGTCGTACAAGTTGGCCAAGACCAAAAAAGAGTGGAGGCCAAGTCGTAAGACCATATTGGACAATTGATTGTGCTTGGCGAAAATAAAAAAGCGGGGCTGTTGCAAGCAACAGCCCCGCTTTTTTTGTGTGTATTGCAATAGTGTGAAGTATGACAGATTTTTTGCATATTGGCTCAAAGTCGCAACTCTCCGAGACGCTGAGTTGTAGGGACTTTTGTTGGCCCCACACTGCGTTTTGGAATTCTCCGCTTCGCTATCGAAAGGTCCACCGGACCTTTCTTCAAGTGGTGTTATTGATAGTTAGCCCCTCTGTGGCTTTTTCGTGTGTTGACATATCCATTAGGTGTTCTATTTAGTAATCATATCGTTTTAGTAATCATATCTTTATTTACAAAGTATCTCTTTTCAACCCATTAGTGATGACATGTTTTCGATGTATCTTACAGAAATATTCATCCCAACACCACATCGAGCACCATCATAAGCACAAAGCCTATGGCAAAGCCTATGGTGCCGAGATTGCTGTGATGCCCTTCCGAGGCTTCGGGGATGAGTTCCTCCACCACCACATAAACCATGGCTCCTGCGGCAAAGGCCAGCAGATAAGGCAGGGCAGGCGTCATAAGCGAGGCTAAAAACACAATGGCCAAACCGCCTATCGGCTCCACCACTCCGCTAAGACTGCCAATAAGAAACGACCGCCAGCGCGAGTTGCCCGCAGCGCGCATGGGCATGGATATGATAGCACCTTCGGGCACGTTCTGTATGGCAATGCCGATGCTTACTGCCAAAGCACTGGCTATGGATATACCGCCAAAGCCTTCCTCGGCTCCGGCAAACACCACTCCAACCGCCATACCCTCGGGCAGGTTGTGTATGGTTACCGCCAAAGCCAGCATGGCTGTGCGCGAAAGGTGCGAGCGAGGGCCTTCAGGCTTGTCGGTACCAAGGTGCAGGTGCGGGGTAAGCTCGTCTATAGCCAAAAGGAAAGCTATACCTAACAGAAATCCGAGGGCGGCTGGCAGCACCGACCACGCCCCTTTACATGCGTTCATCTCCATAGCGGGTATCAGTAGCGACCACACCGAGGCAGCCATCATTACGCCCGAGGCGAAACCCAAAAGCGATTTCTGCAAGCGGGCCGACATCTGATCTTTCATCAGAAAAACAAATGCCGACCCGAGCATTGTCCCCAAAAGTGGAAACAACAAACCTAAAAGCAGTGCCATAGGCTATTTGGCAGGCTCCCATTTGCACCGCATGGGCGACACAATGGCGCCATCTGTCTTGAGTTCGGCAAAAGCCTTGTCCACCTCTTTGCGGTCGGCGCCGAGGGCTTTGGTAACGTCGCCTGCCGAGACGGGCTTGCCGGCTTCGCGCATGGCTTTCAAAACTTGTTCTTTCATTAAAATGCGAGTTGAAAAAATGTTAAATGTTTTTAGATGGCTGTTTTCATTAGCCACTGTTTTTCGCCGATGCATTCGATAAGTCCAAGCTGCTCTTCGCTCCAGTACATGTCCTCTTCTTCGTCTTTGAGGTATTCTTTCATCATGTCGAAAGTGGTGAGGTCGTCTTTGATGCCGTCCATGCATTTGCGCAGCAGCTCGATGCCATCAACGGACACTTTGTAGTCGGCTTTGAGGAATTCCACGGGGCTTTTGTATAGGGTCTGGGCTTGCACGGCCTCCTGTTTCAGCTCACCGCCAAGATCGAGCAAACGGCCAATGAACTGGTCCACGAATCCGCCTTCTTCCTGGGCGTGTTCCAAATATTTGGTTTCTAATTTTTTAAATCCCAACGAGCCAAAAATGCGAGCCTGTAGCTTGTGCTGAAATGATTGGGCGTTGAGGTTGGTGATGAAAAATTGCAGTGTTTCGATAGATTTTTGGTTGTCCATAATAATTTGAGTTTTAATGTTTTAAAATATTTTATACTTTGCGGCTTTTGTCGTTGCCACGCTACAAAAATACGTTTTTTTAGGCTTTTGCCAAATGCCATCACGACACAAAAATTGTCTGAAACGATACAATTGTCGTTTTTTTTTCGTACCTTTGCAAAACAAAAACTACAGCACTATGTACAGTTTGAAAGAGGGATGGAAAATCATGTTCGGCACTTCGCCGATGGATGGCTGGGACGGATGTTTTTACTGTACCGATACCGATGCCGACAGCACATTCCGCACCAACGAGACTCAGGGTTTCCTTGCCGCATACACGTTTACCCTTGTTACCGAGGGGTGGCTTGTCATAGTGTACAACGGCTGTGAGATAACCCTGCACCCCGACGATTTGTATATCTATTCTCCCGGACTTATGGTAACGGTGGTTGCCGCCTCGGATAACTACCGAGGTATATGCCTGCTTGCCGACGAGCATACCACCATCGACACGCCTGCCGTGCACGACCTTCTACACATTGCCTACATGCCCGTTGTTCAGCTGCACGAGCCTGTTCTGAAACTGCCGCCCGAACTGTCGGAGCAAATAGCGGCACGTATGCGCGAAATTGTTGCCTGCCTGCATTCTGCCCACGTTTACCGAAAAGAGAAATTGCGCATGCTGTATGCCATTTTTTTGCTCGACTTGCAGAATGCCCAAAGCACTTCGGCCATAAGCCGCCCCACGTCGAAACGCATGGAGACCCTTTTTCTGGATTTCGTGCGTTTGCTTCCTCAATATTTTGCATGGCACCATAACATCGCGTTCTACGCTTCGGCGCTGAGCATATCGCCGGTGTACCTGTCGCGGGTGGTGCGCGAGGTGTCGGGGGGAACGGTGGTGGGATACGTCAACCGCATGTTGGTGATGGAGGCGTCGTTTCTGCTGCGCACCTCGAAACTGAGCATAGCACAGATTGCCGAACGCCTGCATTTTGCCGACACACCCACTTTCAGCAAGTTTTTCGCAAGGCACAAAGGGTTGAGTCCAAGGGAGTACCGCGAGCGAGGGTAGGAGAGGGAGAAGTGCCAACGCGCTGATGTAATTGCGGTTACCATGCTGCCGCCATATCTTTGATACACAGAATGATAAGTTCTATGGTGTATTTGCCGAATCCTTATCGTCGTCTGTGCGCAACCTGGCATCGGCGGCGTGGAGCGCTACAAAGACATGCAAGGCTACGACAACACCGAGGAGATTACCAACACCAACCAGCGCCTCGACGAAATCACAAAACGCATGTACGTGCAGTCGCTCTCGTTCGACGAAGTTTACAAAATGGCCCGCAACAAAGCCCAGCGCATGGCCTCCATGCCCGCCATACTGCCAATGCGCAAAAACTCGTTCAGCATTGTTTCCGGCTTCGGCATGCGATACCACCCCATACTGCACCACTCGCGAATGCACACCGGCATCGACATGGCCGCCAAAAAAGGCACCCCCATCTACGCCACCGGCGACGGTGTGGTGGAAGTGGCCGGACGCGCCAACGGATACTCCGGATACGGAATTGTTTGCGTGATAAACCACGGCAACGGACTGAAAACCCTTTACGGACACATGAGCGATGTGAAAGCCGTGCAAGGCCGAAAAATAAAACGCGGCGAGTTGGTGGGATACGTGGGCAGCACTGGTCTGGCCCAAGCCCCACACCTGCACTACGAAGTGCTGCAAAACGGCAAACGGGTGGACCCCGTTTATTTCTTTTTCAACGACCTAACCCCTGCCGAATACGAGGAAGTGCTCGAAGACGCACGTCAGGAAAACCAATGCCTCTCTTAAAACAACATCAGGTTATTTCTCTCGTACTCTGTATTATAAACAAAAAAAAGGACAGGCCAAAACCCGTCCCTTTTCATTTTCTCTGCAAAAAAAACTGATTTTATTCAGCGTCTCCGCAAAGTTCTGCCTTTCTTTCGGACATCATTTTATCCAAAGCTTCCATTCTTTCTTTAAGCTTGGCATTCTCCTCTTCGGTAGCTTTGTCGCTCTCATCTTTCAGTTCGGAGCTCTTCTGCATGGCTTTTCCCATGAAACCCATAGCAACAGCGTCAATGTCGTCGCAAGTTTTGGCTTTCTTTATGGAAGTCTCCATTTCGTCAAGCAATTCGCAACCCATTTTGTACTCTTTCGAGCCGCTGGGGCCACACTGTGTGAGGGCTAACATAGCCACGCCGGCAAGGGCAAAAACAAAGTTTTTTTTCATCGTTTTCCTTAAATGGTTCTAACTGTTTTACAACAACTTAGATACGGAAAGAACCGTTACGCCGCACCCAAGTCCTGTCGGTTTGACTTTGCAAAGTTACAATTTTTTTTCGATAAATAAAAACAATTTAACAAAATAAAACAATACCGGAACACAAACACCTATTTTTCAAACAATTAAAAAAACAAAAAAAAATCACTTGAACCTCATCCGCAGTTGCCGGCCGTACTCGCTCTCGGCATCCTTCAGGTTTGAAATGCCTATACCCAGCAGCCGCACAGTTTTGTTCTCAAAATCCACCTTGTGCAGCAGGGTTTTGGCGGCTTTGTGGAACTCGTCGAAAGTGCCAATGTAGTCCTCCGCCGACCAGCTGCGGGTTATGGTGGTGAAATCGGCATACCGCACTTTCAGCGTTACGGTCTTGCCAAGCTTGCCTTCCTTGCCCACCTCGCTCCACACCCGCTGTTCCAAGCGGTAAAGCTCGGTAACCACGGCAAAACGCGAAGCCAAATCGTTTTCGAAAGTGCTTTCGGCGCTGTACGACTTACGTTCGCGGTCCACCACCACCTCGCGGTTGTCGGTGCCACGCACTATGTCGTAGAAAAACAGCCCGCTTTTGCCGAACAGTGCCGTCATCTCGGCCAACGACAGCCGTTGCAGGTCGGCGCCGGTAACAATGCCCAAGGCGTTGAGCCTCTGCGCGGTAACCTTGCCTATGCCATAGAATTTGCCCACAGGTAGTGTAGCGATGAAAGCCACGGCATCTTTAGGCTCTATCACAAAAAGTCCGTCAGGTTTGTCGTAGTCGGAGGCTATCTTGGCCAAAAACTTGTTGTACGACACCCCTGCCGAAGCGGTGAGCATCGTGGTTTCGCGTATGCGGCGCTTTATCTCCTTGGCAAGGATGGTGGCCGAGGGCATCGACTTTTTGTTGTGCGTTACGTCGAGGTAGGCCTCGTCGAGCGAAAGGGGTTCGATGATGTCGGTAAACTCGGCAAAAATCTGGTGTATCTGCTGCGAAACGGCCTTATATACCTTGAACCGTGGCGGCTGGAAAATGATGTGCGGACAGCGTTGCAGCGCCTCTCTCGACGACATTGCGGAGTGCACGCCGTATTTGCGCGCCTCGTAGTTGGCGGTGGCAACCACCCCCCTGCCCTCGGCTCGTCCCACAGCCACCGGACGGCCTTTCAGCTGCGGAAAATCGCGCTCCTCCACCGAGGCATAAAAGGCATCCATGTCGACATGCAATATCTTGCGGACATTCTCCACGGCGGCAACGTGTTATGAATGAGCGTTTTGGAGCTACTCCTCGTCGATAAAACGATTCAGTATGGGGTGATAGCTGTCTATGCGTCGGTCGCGCAGGTAGGGCCAGTGCATGCGGTAAAGGTTGCTTTCATCAAGGTTTATCTCCTCCACGTGCAGGGCCTCCTCGTCGTAGGGTGCCTGATATTTCACGCGTCCGAAAGCGTTGGTTATGAACGACCCGCCCCAGAAACGCATGTCGCCCTCCATGCCGGTGCGGTTCACCGACACCACGGGAACGCCGTTGGCCACGCTGTGTGCGCGCTGTATGGTCTGCCAAGCCTGATACTGCTCGGCGTTGGTGTCGTCGCGCTGCGAGGTGGCCCAGCCTATGGCGGTGGGGAAAAACAGTATCTCGGCGCCTTTCAGGGCGGTGATGCGCGCTGCCTCGGGGTACCACTGGTCCCAGCATATAAGCACGCCAATGGTGGCGAAACGGGTTTTGAAAACCTTGTAGCCGAGGTCGCCGGGGGTGAAATAAAACTTCTCGTAATAGCCCGGGTCGTCGGGGATGTGCATCTTGCGGTATTTGCCAAGATAGGTGCCGTCGGCGTCGATAACGGCTGCGGTGTTGTGGTACATGCCCTCGGCGCGTTTCTCGAACAGCGAGGCCACTATCACCACGCCAAGCTCCTTGGCCAATGCCGAGAACATGTCGGTGGTGGGACCGGGGACGGCCTCGGCCAGACGGAAATTGTGGTAGTCCTCCACATCGCAGAAATACAGCGAGGCAAAGAGTTCCTGCAAACATACAATGTTGGCTCCCTGAGCGGCAAGGGCGCGTATCTGCCCGGCGGCGCGGACTATGTTGGCCTGCTTGTCGGCGGTGCATTTCAGCTGGGCAATGCCCACTTTTACATTCCTTCGGTCCATGGTATCAGTTTTTTGTCAGAAAAAAACCGACAGGAGGGGTAAGCATCCTGCCGGCAACATCATAAAAAAATTGTTTTCTTTTTTATCAATAATATTCGATAGTTCTTTCGATGATGGTAACGGGTTCAATCTTGTCGCCGTCAACGGAGTATTCGTAGCGTTCCACCCAGTTGCCGTTGTCGTCGTAGCTGTATTCGTAAAGGGTGGTGGTAACATCGGCTTCCTTGCCGTTGTAGTCGAAATGGGTGGCGGTTATCACTTGGTTGTGGTCGTCGTATTCGTACAGGGTTTCGTCAACAAGCTGTTTCTGGCGGTTGTAGACCGATGCTTTTTGCGGCAAGTTGTTGTATCCCAGCTCGTAAACCTCGCGGTCGAGTATGTCGTTGTAGTTGTCGCACAGGTTTTTGCCCACAAGGCGGCCCTGTGCGTCGTACACAAAGCGGGTGCGGTTTTCGAGCTGTGTCTCGCCGTCGAAAACGTACATCTGCGTAAGCACGTTTTTGGGGTCGTATGAATAATAGGTGCGGCCTATCACGTCGCCATCGGGATTGATGAACTGTTCGAGGATAAGGTTGCCTATAGCGTCGCGTTTGTAGCGTGTTTTGAAAATGATGTTTTGCTCGTCGGCAAAATAGGTTATCACCTTTTTGTTGCCGTAGTTGTCGTACTTGGTCTCGGTTATCTGCAGCGACATGCCTTTCTGCGGGTCCTTGGCGGTACCTTCGGCGTCGTATATGTATTCCGAAACTTTTTTCACCTTGCCGTGGAAACCGTCGTTGGTAACGTCGGAGGGCACTTTTTGGGCGTTGGCCGAAACCGACATTGCCACAACAGCCACAAGGGCAAACAGAAATTCAACTCTCATAATAGCCTATGTATAAACTTCTTACATTATTTTCATGTCTTTTGTCCACACTTAGCAGACACTGCAAAGATACGAAAAAAGTTTGAAAAAATTGTCCTTTTTGGCATTTTAAGCCACTTTTTTTGAAAAAACTCAGTTGATAAGCCGTGCCGCAAGGTGCGCATGCGTTATTTGCTCATAGCCAACCGGAAACCGAGGTTCTGGTTTTCCTGTGTAGTACAATAATAGTAACGGTACGACACCCGGCAGTAGTTGGTAGTGTTGATGCACGCGCCGCCGCGTATCACATGTTCGCCGCCGTGATCCGGTCCTACGGGGTTGGTCTGGGCTTCGGCGCTGTACGAGGCGTACAAATCGCTGTACCACTCGTGAACATTGCCGGTCATGTCGTAAATTCCCAGCTGTTTGGGCTGTTTGGTTTCATAGGATGGGTGGTGTATTCGCTGTTTTCGCAGTACCATGCCACGTCGGCCACGCTGTTGCTGCCCGAGTATCTGAACCCCTTGTCGAGTTCGCCTCCGCGTGCGGCATACTACCGTTCCGCCTCGGTAGGCAGTCTGAAATGCATGCCCGCGAGTTGGTTGAGCCGCGATATAAAATTGAGGCAATCGCGGATATTAACCGTCTCCACCGGCTTGGTATGCCGAAGGGATGGTGCTTGGGTTAGCAGCGGCAGCAGTAAGGTTTGTGGGATAAACAGCCTAAAACACAAACATCGGAGCCATTCGACACACCTGCAAAGTGCCCCAAAAACGCGCTGTGGTGCCGTTGTCGATAGCATAAAAAACAAAAGTACGATTGATGTTGAGCCGGTCGGCAATCTGCCATTTCACCTTATTGCTGTCCACAGTATCAAGATAAGCATTGTCGGAATTAATGTTTTGTGGCAGACCAGCGTTGCATTGCACGTGGCATTCCACATCTTGGTTGAAATCGACCTCGCCAAGAGATATCCTCTCATTTTGTGCAAGATGCAACAGAAAATACCATAGTTGCAAGAACTAAAGCTGTTGTTATGTTTTTGCCGTTGTTTTTCATATACATCACTTATGTATCCCACCACAGAGACAATAAATTAGGTACAAAAAAGCCTCCATGACTGGAGGCTTTTTATTACATCAATTATAATTTTTATTTTACAAAATCCTTCACTAGGCGCACAGCACGTCCATGATAGCGGTGAGCACTTTGTGTTGTTTCCGCAACTGGACTAATAGTGCCCGCATTGAAATGCATAACATAAACCAAGTCATCATCATGGTGGGTTGAAGTCCAATAAGAGCCTAACGTGCTTTCCGGATGAACACGGGTCATTCTTCCCCCGTCGTCACTATTTGATATTCTAACTCTGCAAGATGGCAAAAAGGTTGCTCCCGCGGCCTCGAGCCGGGCCCACTGCGCTGTGGTGTAAGTGTTGGTGCTATAGTTGCCGGTTACTGCAGCTGTAAATGTCAGGCCGGATGGGAGTATCCACAAATCCGGTAACAAAATCATCCCAATTGTGTCGCCGACCGTAGCCAATGCGTATTTCTGTGCGGCATCTTGGCGCGAAGATAAAAGATAATTCCACTCATCTTTAGTCAACAATCCCCATGTGCCACAGGGGTAAGTTGTGTCGCGGCCGTTGATTGTTCCGTTAATCTCGTTGAAATATCCCCAGTCGGAGTTGGTGCCTTCAATATCTGTTTCCGCGCCGGCATACGGGTCATAATCAGATGCCGAAGAGCTGGTTTGATATGGATATCTGTCTGCATTGCGTGTGCTTGTACCCCATCCTAAAAGGTCGATACGGTTCTTGTAAGTTGAGGATATATTGGTGTTTTTCATGCTTATCATTGAGTACTGGTGTGGTGCGAAACAGAACACTCCGTTGCGTAAGCCGGCTCTGGTGTTGTGTGTGGTGTCGCCCAGCGTTCCGTTCTTTGTGGCTTGAAACCACAGGTTGCCGGGTGCGAAAAGCACTTTTCTGTCGGGGCTTACAGAGTAGTAGATGTCGTAATCGCTGAAAGTAATGTTATTCAAAGTGTTGGTATAGATTTTGCTACGCTCAATGTTTTGGGTGGAAGCGGTTTGGGCAGTATAATCGCCGTCGGTGTTGAATATTTTTATCGTCAGGTTTTTGGCTGCCATGGGTGGCAGGAAAGCGTAAACGTAGGTTTCGGTGGCTATGTCGATGTAGTTGTTGGTGCCGTCGGAGAGGTTCACTGTGAGGGTTTGGGTAGCCGAGGCGGAGGGGGTAATGGTTACGGTGTCGCTGGCAATGGAGAATTGGCCTGCCAAAGCGCCGTTGGTGGTGC
>ERZ842401.1334-NODE-1334-length-35595-cov-8.160439_pt1 | contig 35595 bp, 54 predicted proteins | sample MGYA00521270_ERZ842401 | MGnify/ENA primary metagenome ERZ842401 (study PRJEB31892, sample SAMEA3878208) | bioreactor metagenome | biome: Moose rumen | place: Sweden | collected 2011-10 | study: EMG produced TPA metagenomics assembly of the PRJEB12797 data set...
AATTATACTCTTGTTGATAATAGTTTATGGCAAAAAATAGTAAGCGACCCGCTTAACAAGTCAATTCCTATTAAGTGGATTATAAATTATACATGGGGTGCTGATACCCACGAAGAAAAACAGGCATTAAGAAAAATGTATATGCGGTGGGAAGATGAAAAAGCAGCAGCATTTGAAAAAGCAATGTGCAATGAATGGGGGACACCTTATGAGAATGATTGATGCAGATAAACTTATTGAACAGATGACACGCAATTTGCCATTCAAAATTGATACCAATTATGAGAGTATATGGGGAATACCTATTGTTGAGGCAATACCAATAAGCTGGATTGATAGCTACATTACCGATATTGATATTGGGATTATATCTAATAACCCATTGGCTATTAGAAAATTAGTTGATGATTGGAGAGCAGAAAATGAAAATTATAGATAGTGAGAAACTATTAGATGATCTGCTCACCCTGGCACCTGATATTAACAAAGAATATCTTATGAGAGCATTAAGCAGACAACCTACAATGGAAGCAATACCTATAACCTTTATAAGACATTTAAGAGATAGCGATTATGGAGATGACCACAAGGCTTTCAGAATTGCTATGAATTACTTACTGACCGAATGGAGAAAACAAAATGACAAATGAAGAAAGAAAAGAAGCTATTAAAAATGCTATGGACTTATGCACAAGAATTGAAGATTGGCTGGCTTTGGAAAAGGAATTGATAAGGCTCACCGTTGATACCCAGGAGAAGAAACATGAGTGAAGAAGAATACCTGCCAAATGCCACACCATACAGGCTTAATGATCTTCAAAAGTTAGGGGTAAATGTTTACTGGGATGAAGAGCCTACTGTTCCCGAAATCGTATCTAAATACGCTGATACTCTCTGGGTAGATAAGGATAAGAAGATACTCAATGAAAATGCCTTTGCCAGAATGTTCTGCGAAGTCAATAAGTGTGTTTTCTACAATGGAGTATTCTTCACTACCAGCGGCAGAGAAACTGATGACACAATGGAAAAAGCTATCTGGGAAACCCTGGAATCCGCTAACATTTCCACCAATGTTGCGAATAAAGTAAAGCGGTTAAAGGATGCCATAAGGTTAGCAGCTATTCCTGAACATAACCAGGCTTTCAAAATTGATCCTAATGTTATTCCCTTCAAAAACGGCATATTCAATATCGCAAAAATGGAGTTTGTAGGAGGCAGAGCCTTAACATATCCATATCGCTTGCCTGTTGAATTGCCTGTTGATTTGGGCGAGATGCCTAACTTTAGAAAGTGGTTAAATGACCTTTTCGAGTCGGAGGACATCATAACTATCAGACAGTTTTTAGGTTATTGTCTGGTGCCTAACACAAAGGCTCAAAAGTCATTATTCCTTGTAGGAGAGGGCGGTGCCGGTAAATCGGTATTAGGTGTGATATTGGAAGCTATGTTAGGAGATGCCATGCTTTCCACATCTAATACCCAGGACTTTCTAAATGATAAGTTCAAGCTGCCGGAATTAGAAAACAAGTTAGTTCTCTATGATGATGACCTTGATTCTAAAGCTCTGGAAGGCACCGGCTTTTACAAGAAACTTATTACTAACAATGTTAAACTGACAGTAGATAGAAAATACGGGCAACCGTTCAGCTTCACACCGCAAGTTAAGTTAGTCTGTTGCTGTAATGAGATGCTTACTTCTACCTACGACCAGACAGATGGCTTCTACCGAAGGCTATTGCCTATCCGCATTAAACCTAAAGCCCAGGACTTCAAGCCCGATCTGATGTTCTATGACAAGATAAGAACAGAGATACCTAATATTACCCTTTGGGCTTTATCCGGCTTACTGATGTTACAGGCAAGAAAATGGGAGTTATCTGAAAGCCAACGTACTGTCAATTACCTTGCTGCCAGAAAGGATTTATCTAACTATTATCCTCTCTTTATGGAAAGCGTATTTGACTTTAATTATCCAGAAGGTAAAGTTCTCATGAGCGAGTTAGAAGAATTGCACAATGCCTGGTGCAAAGACAATTCCTTCAATACTACCAGCTTCACAAGACTTAAAAAATGGCTTCTGGATAATGCCGAAAAATACTCTATCGACTACAATAAATCTCTTAAAAAATCAGGCAGAGTTTCCACCGGCTATACAGGACTAAAAATTAAAGATGCCTGGCTTCTCCCTGATGGTAACATCCGAATACACTGATTTTTAGGCTAATAATGTGGTAGTTAAAAGGTAGTTCAAGGTAGTTATTTTATAGCTGAAAACTACCTTCCACCTTGTTTCCTGATTTCAAAAGGTAGTTTTGGTAGTTCAAATTTTTGCGAAAACTACCATTTAACTACCCACTTTCGCCCAGTATTTATCGAGGTTTTTTGCAAAAGGTAGTTAAAGTAGTTCATTTTTCCCTATTCTTTATATTTTTCATAAAAAAGGGTAAAAAAGGGGTAAAAATAGGGGTATAAAAAATAAAGAGAAATAGAGCGACTAAAAATAACTACCGAATACCGTTCTATAATATTATATTTTAATATAAAGAACGCTCACCATTTTGGAAAGGAGGTGCTTCATGGCAAGACCTAAAAACCTGCCTACTACTATTGATCCTTATAAGGTTATCCCTAAAACTGATACACGCTATCAGCTGGACTTGCAACCTGGTGATAACTCAAAGGCTATTGGTGTGATTATGCAATTTAATAATCTTCCTACTGTTGATCTTCATAATCCTGAACAAGTGAAAGATAGAATAAATCTGTTTTATAATATGTGCTTTGACAATGACTTTAAGCCTACTGTTTCAAGTTATGCCGCTGCGTTGGGCTATGATAGAAGAACGTTGTGGTCTTTGATGAATAGAACAAACCAGGGATGGGCGAACTTGCCGACTTTGACTTGCGACTACATTAAAAAGGGCTACTCATCATTAGAGCAACTTTGGGAATATTACATGCAAAACGGAAAAATAAACCCAGTAAGTGGTATCTTCCTGGGCAAAAATAATTTTGGGTACGTCGATAAGACAGAACATGTAGTAGAGCCACGAGCGACTTTGAATGAAAGCGACTTAGAACAGAAGTATCTGACTACCAGCGACTTTGATGATAGCGACTTTGACTAAAAGCGACTTTCTGCGACTTTGCGACTTTGGGCGACTTTCCCCGACTTTCGCAGCGAGCGACTTTGCGACTTTCTGCGACTTTCTGATACCAGGTTAAAACCTGGGCGAAACCGCCCGAAAGCGCCAGATCATCAGAACAACAAAAACCGCTATATTTTAGCGGTTTTATTCGCAATCTTGATAAATGCGGCTAAACTGGTCTAAATCATAAGTTATATTTTCCGGGTGCTTCCTGATGTATAAAAACCATTCATCAAAGTTGTGTGTCAAATAACTTTCAAAGTTTTCTAAAGCCTCCGGCTGTTCTGAAAATCTTTTAATAGCTTCAACAATCATTTTTGCGTTTTCTCTTTTTGTCATCTTTTTTAATCCTCCTATATTTCCCAGGGCTTGCAACCTGGCAGCCATTGGCTGGCTCATTACCGGGGGGAAGTTCCCCCGTTGCTCTGAATTGGGCTTGCAACCTCCAGGCTTTCCCTGGCTGCATTAGAAGGCTTTCAGAAGCCTTACACAAGGTTTATTTCAATGTATTTGTTTAAGTGCATTTGTTCGCCCTGTATTGTGTTAAAATTGATTTCTACGGCGTCCATTTTCCAATCGTTTTTTTCATATCTTGAAACCCCCCTTTTAATAATTGATCTTAAATCCCAATAGCCGTACCATTCGCAAATATTCAAATTATAAATTGCTTTTACAAAACTATAATCTTCGTTGTGTTGTGTTTCTCTTGTGCCTTCTGCTACTACTCCATAATAGCTAGAATGAATAACGACCTGGTTGCCATTTTCTAATAAGGTGATGCCTCTTTCTGTTGATAATGTTTTGATGTTCATGTTTTCTTTCCTTTCTTGCCTTTTGGCTTAATAATAAACGGTTTCGTTTATCTACCTATATTATAAACTAATTAGTTTATTATGCAATAGGGAAAACGCATTTTTTTCATTTTTTCGTTTAATTTTCTAATTGTCTAAATTATGTTAAGATTTTGAACGCTAACGGAAAGCGGGTCACTTGTAGCGTTCTGTTCTTGTGGTTGTTTTTGCTTGATCTGGGGGCGGTTTTGGTTGCGTTGGTATGTTTAGCCATTTGGGGAGGCTTTCCCGGTTGTTACAGCTTGCGGCTGCTTGTGGTTGTTCATCAATTAGGCATCACACAAACAGAACAGACAAGCCCCCAACGATCACCACCCCCAGGGGGAAGCCAGGCAGCCACCTGGCACCGAGTAAGTCGCAAAAATATCCGAAAAAATCAAAAAGTTAAACATTTTAGTTGACATTATTCACTAAATCGTTTATATTGATATTGCAAGGAAGGTAAAGAGAAATGAAAAGTAAGGAATTAGTAAGTAATTTAATAAAAGAGAGTGGGAACAGTTTAGCAGGGGTAGCTAAAGTGATAGGCACAACAACACAGGGGGTATGGAACAAATTATATTCACCGGCAAGAAAAAGTCTGACGGTGGATAGTCTGGTGGAATTATTAGATGTATTAGGGTACAAGGTAGTGGTAGTACCGAAGGGAACGAATGTGAAGAACGGATATGAGGTAGAGGAATGATTTACGGATATGCGAGAGTAAGTACCAAAGGGCAAGCCCTGTATGGTAACAGCCTGGAAAGCCAGGAAGAACAGTTAAGAGGTGCTGGGGCAGAGAAGATATATGCAGAAGCATACACAGGCACGAAGGCGCACCGCCCGGAGTTAGAGAGATTGCTAAAGGAATTGAAGGCAGGCGATACGGTTGTTGTAACGAAGCTGGATAGAGTGGCAAGGAATACCAGAGATGGAATTGAGATCATAGACAGAATTACAGAGTTAGGGTGCAAGCTGCACATACTGAATATGGGGATGTTTGACAACACACCGACAGGAAGGTTGATGAAGAATGTGATGTTGGCATTTGCGGAGTTTGAGAGAGATATGATCGTAACGAGAACGAGCGAAGGCAAGGAAATAGCCAAGGCAAACAATCCTGGATATAAGGAAGGGCGCAAAGAAAAAGCCATAGATATGGCAAGAGCAGATGAGTTATTAGCACAGGGATTATCGGTAAGTGCTATGTGTAAAGAGCTGGGTATCAGCAGAGGAACGTGGTATAACAGAGTGGAGGTAAATTAGGATGAAGTGGAGTGAGAGAAGTAAGGCATATAGAGTAGCTTGTTATGTTGGGTATGCGATAGCGTTTATTGGCTGGTTGATTATGATATATGCCTCATGGGATGATAAATTGACAAGAATTTTGGCTATTCTGTTTCCTTTGATTCTTTTGATTGCTATTATTAGTGTTCCGTTATTGCTGACGTTGGTTATAGAAATCTTTGTTGGTTATTCATTGATCGTTAATCGTGATGTATCAGACATATATTTTTGGTGGAATTTTGCACTATTTATTGTGATTTGCTTATATGTTAATAGTGTAGTAGGAAGATATGGTTTGTTAGGAATCAGGATATTATCTGGGAAATAGCGAAAATTAGGGTATAATAAAGCAGAGGCGCTCTTTAGCGGAAAGGTTAAAGGGGGCTTTTTTGCTTTGAAAAGGGTATTAAATGAGATTTTAAGAAGAATTAAAGACGGTGTTTCTGATCCTTATATGATAGGGGATTTGATGAATGTATTGGCAGCCTTGTATAAACAGGATTTGGAGTATGCCAGAGAGAAGGCTAAAGTAGTATGGCAAACGCTGAACATGGTAGATGTGAGCAGTTATGCAGGGAAATATGCAGTAGTCCAGGCAAGAAAACAGATATTGTTATTAGAGGCACCATACAGCTTTGATGCCTATATGCGTTATACAGAGTGGGATAGAGAGCCTGGCAAGTGTTTTTACACTTGCAGAAGAAAGGCTTTAAGGCAAGTAGTAAGGGGTATGCAAGAGCTGGCAGATGATAAGTTAGATTTATTATGCGTTTCTCTGCCCCCTGGAAGTGGGAAAACCACATTATCGTTGTTTTATCTAACCTGGCTTGCAGGCAGGCAGCCTGATAAGAGCATTTTAGGGGTATCTCATAGTGCAAGTATTGTGCAAGGTATGTATGGGGAAGTTATCAGGATGCTTGAAAAAGACGGTGAGTATCTGTTTAATGATGTTTTCCCTGAAAGTCCATTGGTAAATACCAATGCAAAACTGCTGATGATTGATCTGGAAAAGGAAAAGCGATTCAGTTCAGTAGAGTTTACAAGCATTGGTGCTGGAAATTCAGGCAAATATAGAGCCATGCAGTTGTTATATTGTGATGATTTAGTGCCGAGTATGGAAGTAGCATTAAACAGAGAGGCATTAGACAAGCTGTATAACACGCAATATCTGGGTGATCTCTTGCAGAGAAAAACCACTAACTGTAAAGAACTTCATGTAGCGACAAGATGGAGTGTTGCCGACCCTATTGGAAGATTAGAACAGGCAAATGAAGGGAATCCAAGGGCAAAATTCATCAGAATACCTGCCTTAAACGAAAATGATGAGAGCAATTTTGATTATGGAGAGGGTTTTGACGGATTTACAGCCGAATTTTACAAAAATCAAAGGGAAATGCTCGATGAGGCAAGCTGGTTAGCCTTATATCAGAACGAACCGATAGAAAGAGAAGGGTTATTGTTTGATACCCAGGAATTAAGGCGGTATTTTGACCTGCCAGAAGCAGAGTCGGATGCCATTATTGGGGTTTGTGATACCAAAGACAGAGGGGCTGATTACTGCGTATTGCCAGTTGCATACCAATATGGGAACGATTATTACATTGAAGATATGATCTGCGATAATGGAAAGCCGGAAATCATAGAAGAAAGGCTTGTAGATTTCCTGTACAAGCATAAAGTGAAGTTATGCAGATTTGAGAGCAATAGTGCTGGAGGCAAGATAGCTGAAAAGGTAAGAGAAAATCTGAAAGCCAAAGGTGGCATTACTTCCATCAGCACGAAGTTTACTACCTCAAACAAGGAAACGAAGATCGTGGTAAATAGTCCATACATAAAAGAACACTTCCTGTTCAAAGATGATAGTGTGGCAAGTAAGGAATACAAAACAGCTATGAATATGCTGTGCAGTTATACAATGGCAGGGAAGAATAAACATGATGATGTTCCTGATGCGTTGAGTATGTTAGTAGAGTTTTTGCAGAACACAGGGATAAACAAGGTGGAAATTGTAAAAAGAATGTTCTAACCCCTTGAAATAACACTAATTAAAGCGTATTATGATAGTGGTTAGAGTAACTCTCAACCAAATTTTCTCCGGGTAACTGAAAAAGGGAATGTGCTTGTTAGCAGTTAAAGTAATTTAATTGTTAGCAAGCATTTTTCTTTTTAGAGAAAGGACAGGATATGAGCGAGATAACCACAAGTGAAAGACCTATTACACCGCCTTTAGTTGGAAGGCTAAATATCTACTCAAACACTTCGTTGAATGAAGAAAACATCATTGTGGAATTGAGTAAGTCTTTAGCATCTCATTTTGTCAATGTGGCTGCTATTGAATATCTGTATTGGTACAGGAGAGGCTTACAACCGATTTTAGACAAGGTTAAAGATGTTAGACCTGAAATAAATCATATCGTAGTAGAAAACCACGCAGATGAGATCGTAGCCTTCAAAAACGGGTATTTCCTAACACAACCTGCTTTCTACATCAGCAGAACAAAAGATGAAGCTGTAACAGATAAAGTCAAACAGTTGAATGAGTATCTGTATTTGAGCGGCAAGAATGAAGTTGACAACAAGGTAGTAGATTGGTTTCACACCACAGGAACAGGAATACTGTATGTAATGCCGACAGATAGCGATGAAATCCCGGTTAAGACATACGCTCTTGATCCAAGAAGTGCGTTTGTAGTTTATGACCTCACACCTGCTCACGAGCCTTTATATGGGGTGAATGTAGTTCTTGAAAACGATAAGGAAGCAATCCTTGATGTTTATACCAGAGATAAGAAGTACACCGTTAGATGTGGTTATATTGGAAAGTTTATTAGTAATGGCGAGCCATTAGAGGTAACACCTGTTGCTCTGGAAAGAGTAGAAGCTAACCCGTTAGGCTATATCCCAATGGTTGAATATCATTACAATTCTGTCAATATGGGTGCATTTGAGAGTGTAATACCTCTGTTAGATGCCATAAACGAAACAATGAGCGACAGAATTGACGGAATAGATCAGTTCATACAGAGCCTGGCAATAGCCATTAACTGCGATTTTGAAGATGGTGTTACAGCTAACACTATCAGACAGGCAGGAATGATAACGATTAAGTCGGTTGGAGATAACAAAGCCGATTTCAAGATACTGTCTGAACAGTTAGACCAAGGGCAAACCCAGGTGTTAGTCGATTATCTGTATCAGCAGGTATTAACCATTTGTGGTATGCCATCCACTACCAAAGGTGGAACAAGCACAAGTGATACAGGTGCGGCTGTTCTATATAGAGATGGATGGTACCAGGCAGATACATTTGCCAGGAACACCGAGGATTTATTCAAAGAGGCTAATAGAAGATTTGATGAAATCTTCATAAGCATACTTAACAGGAAGAAAGGATTAGGCATTAAGATAAGCGATTTTGAGCTTCAGTTCGTTAGAAACGAAACCGCCAACCTGCTTGTTAAGACACAAGGTGCATTAAATCTGAAACAGTTAGGTTTATCACCTGAAATCACATTGGCAAAGAGTGGGATAAGTAATGATCCAGTAGCAGATGTTGCTAACAGTAAGCCGTTTATAGAAGCTGCCTGGAACATTCAGCCCACAGAAGTTGTTGATGAGAATATTGCAGAGGACAGAGAAGTCTTATAAAACCCAAGAAAAGACAGAGAAGTCTATAAAACCCAAGGAGTACATTTTGTGAAAGTAAAAGTCAATGTTAAGGACATCCCAAATTACGAAAATCTTACAGCCGAAGAAAAGATCAAGGCATTAACAGAGTATGAGGTAGATGTTCCCGATCGTGGTATGGATGGCTATGTTACAAAAGAGTTATTCGATAAGAAAGCCAGCGAAGCAGCTTCATTGTCAAAGCAGTTAAAAAGCAAGATGACAGAAAGCGAATTAGCCGAAGCCGAAAGCAAACAGGCACTTGAAGATATGAGAGCCGAGTTAGATAGCCTTAAAAAAGAGAAAACAATTTCAGGCTACAAGGCTGAATATCTGGGATTAGGTTACAACGAAGAAACTGCCCAGGAAAGTGCGATTGCGTTAGCAGAAGGAAATCATGCCAAAGTATTTGAATTGCAGAAGGCTTTTATTGAAGAACAAAAGAAACAAGCAAGCGCAAATGCTCTTAATATGCAGCCTGGTTTAACTACCGGCAAAACATTAACAGGGCAGGAGGCAGCGAAATCGCAAGAAGCCCAGATAAAAGAATGGTTTAGGGCAAGATAAAAAGAAAGAGGGAAAGAAAAGATGGCAAACACAATTCAGTTAGTTACAAAGTTTGTACCTATTATGGATGAAGTTTACAAGAGAGAATCAGTTACATCCATTTTAGATACAGCCAATTCAGACATTCAGTTCATTGGTGCTAATGTTGTTAAAGTATTCAAGTTCGATTCTGATGGTCTGGCAAATTACAACAGAAGCAACGGTTATGTAGCAGGCGATTTACAGGCTACCTGGGAAACATTAACTCTGGCACAAGACCGCGGGAGAAGTTTCCAGCTGGACGTCGTGGACAACGAAGAAATGTTAGGAATGGCATTAGGCGGAGTTACAAGCCAGTTCATTAGAACAGAAGTTGCCCCGGAAATTGATGCTTACAGATTTGCTAAATATGCAGGAACAACGGGCATTTTAGCTGCTACTCCAGCTAATTTATCTGCAAGTAGTGATGTTCTGGCTGCTATTGATGAAGCAGACGAAGCTATGAGTAATGCAGAAGTACCACATGAAGGTAGAGTTCTGTTCTTATCAGAAGCTGCTTACAAGCTGTTAAAAGGCAACATCACACGTTATATCCAGAATGATGAAGAAAATGTAAACCGCACTATTGAAGTATTAGACGGTATGAGAGTTGTAAGGGTTCCTTCTGCAAGATTCAATACTGCTATTACTCTGTATGATGGCTCAACATCAGGACAGACCGCAGGTGGATTTGTTGCCGCTGGTTATCCTATTAACTTCATGATCGTTCATCCAAGTGCAGTAGTTCAGATTGTTAAGCACGTTGTACCGAGATTATTCTCACCACAGCAGAATCTGGATGCAGATGCCTGGAAATATGATTACAGAATTTACCATGATGCCTTTGTATTAGAAAACAAGGTAAAGGGTATCTATCTGCACAGAGCAAGCACAGCTAACTAATATGGCAGAGATCATTAAAAACGAAAAAGGCACTACAATCGGTCTGTTAAGCGAAAAAGATCGTGGGCTGATTGCAGAAGAACCTAAACCAGCCAAGAAAAAGGCTGCTAAAAAGTCTAAAGATTAGCGAGAGAGGTATTCAGTATGACACAGTTAGAAATCTTAAAGTTAAGAATAGGTGATGATTTACCCGAGTTAAGTGATGACTTGCTTACTGAATACCTTTCAGAAGCAGAAGCAGAAATCCTTAATCGGTTATATCCATTTGGTGATGGAACAGAAGTATTACCTGTTAAGTACGAAAAATTACAGATAGCAATAGCAGAGTTCTTCGCCGTTAAAAGAGGGGCAGAATATGAATCAAGCCACAACGAAAACGGAATCAACCGTTCTTATGGCGAAAATCATATCCCTGAATATCTTTTAAGACAGATCACACCTATTGCGAAGGTGGTGGGATAATGAGGTGTTTGAACAGAAACAAACAATCCTTCTATTATGCTAACTACCAAGGCGAAACGAAGCAGATGGATGCTTCCGGGTATTTCACAGGTGAGTATGCGGTAACTTACAGTAACCCAATACAGGTATATGGGAATATCAGCCCTGCCAGAGGAACAGAGTATGAAAGCCCATTTGGAATTACAGAAGGTTATGACAAAGTTATTGTTCTATCAAATCCATACTTCCCAATATCAGAAACAAGCGTATTGTGGATAGAAAACGATACAACCGAAGCGTTCGATTATGTGATTACTAAAATAGCAAGAAGCCTTAATTCCATTAGCATAGCCATTAAGAAGGTTGATGTTGATGAGTAAGAAAATCACAGTTGAGTTATCAAAAGATGGTGTACAGAAAGCCATAGCGGAATTAAAGGCTTATAAACAATGGGTAGAAAGTAAAACCAAAGCGCTATTAGAACAGTTAAGTCTAATTGGGATAAATGAAGCAAGCATACGATTTGCTAATGCTCAATATGACGGAACAAATAATGTGCAATTAAGCACAGAAGAAAGAGCCGAAGGCGATACTTATATCTATACAATTTATGCCAATGGCGAAGCGGTATGTTTCATAGAATTTGGCGCCGGTGTTTACTACAACACAGCAGGTTATCCATTAGAGAAACCACAGGGAATAGTAGATATTGGCGAATACGGTCAAGGCAGAGGCAAGCAAAACACCTGGGCATATTATGGCGATAACCCAGGAAGTAACGGATTTATGGTAGAGAGAGCTGGGGGAACAGTTGTTATCACTCATGGTAATCCGGCAGCTATGCCAATGTATTATGCAAGCACAGAAATGAAACAGAAAATACTATCAATAGCGAAAGAGGTGTTTGGGGCATGATTACACTTGAAAACCAAGTAACAAATGCAATAGATGAAGAATTGGAAACAAGTTATCCTGGAACATTTGTTACAGCCGGTTATATACGTTCATCATCCAAGTTCCCTTGCGTTCAGGTAGTAGAAATTGATAGCCGAGTGCTTGAAAGAGCTTCTACATTAAGCACTATTGAGGTAATGGCAACGATTGTTATTGAAATCAATTTCTTTAGCAATAAGACAACAGGGAAAAAGGAAGAATGTAGGAAATTAGCTTCTATTACTGATGAAGTAATGGAAGGATTAGGCTTTATGAGAACAATGTTAAGTCCTACCCCTAATTACGAAGATGCAACAGTATATCGTATGACAGGGCGGTGGCAGAAAATACAAACAAAATAATTAGGAGGGAAATATGGCAAACGAAAGCACAACGTATCAGACCTATTTAATGCACAAGAGTTCAGGTGGCACCTCATACTCAAAACTGGTTGATATTAAAGAGTTCCCTGATTTGGGAGGCTCACCAGAAGCGGTAGAAGTAACCACATTGTCTGATTCAATGAGAAGATATGTTCCTGGTATTCAGGACACAGAAGCTCTGGAGTTCACTACTAACTATGTGTTAGCAGATTATCAGACATTAGTTGCCCTTGAAAATTCACAGGAAGATTACGCTGTATGGTTTGATGATGGTACAGCCTCTACTCCGACAGGATCATTAGGCAAATGGTCATTCACAGGCGCGTTATCTGTCTATGTAAATGGCGGTGGAGTAAATGATCCAAGAGAGATGACAATTACTATTATGCCAAGTACAGTAATTACATTTGCAGCATCTTAATAAGTAAAGAGAGGAGAACAAGATATGCCAAAGCAGATTATGATTACATACAATGATGAAGATTACATTTTAGAGTACACCAGGGCAACAGCAAAGATTATGGAGAGAAACGGGTTTGATGTGAATGAGATTTCAAGCAAGCCCAATATTCAAATTCCTATGCTGTTTCAGGGTGCGTTCTTGTGCCATCATAAGCGGACAAAAGAAGAAACCATTGATGCTATATTCAAAAAATTGACAAACAAGGAAGATTTGATTGCCAAGTTAGTAGAAATGTACGCAGAAACGGTAACAACACTTTTAGAAGACCCTGATACTGAACAGGGAAACGTATCGTGGAAGGTTTGCTAAATGATAGCGAGCCTTCCAATTACCAATTAAGTGTTTCGGAACAGTTCGATAAGGTATTCCCATATTATCTGTCAATAGGTATGCCATCCCAAGAGTTTTGGGAAGGGGATGTTGAATTAGTAAAAGCGTACAGAAAAGCCTGGGAATACAAACAACAAGATAAAAATATGCAGGCTTACTTAAATGGCTTATATGTGTATGATGCCTTGTTAAGAGTAGCACCGATTTATCACGCATTTGCCAAGAAGGGAACAAAACCGTTGCCTTACAGAGATAAGCCGATTGAGATATATACAAGCCAGGAACAGCAGAAAACAGCAGAAAACAACAAGAGTAGGGATATGCAGTTGAGGATGGTTGAGAAATTCAAACGAATCAACAAGCAATTCAGACAGAAAGAAGAACAGAAGTAGGAGGGAAACACTATGCCTACCAGCGGAACAATAGATCAGTTGCTAATAGAGATTAAAGGCACTTCAAATAGTGTTTCTAACGCTATTGATAAGCTAACTACATCATTACAAGGATTGTATAAGGCAATAGATATTGATACTCTCCAAAAGTTCAATGTTGCATTAGAGAATATCGGCACATCTGCTGGCAATGCTGTTAAATCTCTAAAAAAGGTTGCTGATACAAGCAGTGGATCAGTTTCAAATGGTTTTAAGAAATTAGGCAACATTGTTTCTTCTGCCGCTGGCTTTTTGTTAGGTGGGATAGATGCCAATTATCTATCCGGGGTGTTTAAGAACGCAACAAACGCTGCCACAGGATATTTTGAAACAGTAAACTACTTCAATATTGCCATGGGGCAATATTCAGAACAAGCATACGATTACGCACAGAAGGTTTCTGATGTTTTAGGCATAGATGAGGATCAATGGATGAACAATCAAGCCACCTTCATGAGCCTGGCTACCACATTTGGCAATACCTCTGACAATGCTTATCTAATGAGCCAAAACCTGACACAGTTGGTTTACGATTTAAGCTCATTGAAAAACGTTAATGCAGATGTTTCTATGCAGAAGTTAAGAAGTGCCTTTGCCGGTGAAATTGAGCCTTTGCGAGATTGGGGTGTTGACTTATCAAAAGCTAATCTGCAATTAGTCGCTTTAGAGAACAATATCACAAAGCCTTTTGATAAGATGACACAGGCTGAAAAATCACAGTTAAGGTATGTTACGATAATGAATCAGCTTGAATACGCTATGGGCGATTTAAGTAACACATTGACACAGCCGGCTAACCAATTAAGAGTATTGGAAGCAAATATCACAAAGGCAGCAAGAGCATTAGGAAACATCTTTATTCCTGCCCTTAACGCTATATTGCCATTACTGATTTCATTTGTCAGAGTAATTAGAATGGTGTTTGAACAGATAGCGGCATTATTTGGTTTTGAATATCCAGAAGTAACTAACTGGAATAGATATAGTGATGGCATAAATGGGGTTTCAGACAGTTTGGATGATGCCACAGGCAAAGCAAAGAAACTGAAAAAGCAGTTAGCTGGATTTGACGAAATCAATAACCTCACCACCAATCAGGGAAGCGGTAGTGGTAGTGATAGTTCAGGGGTATTTGGCAATCTTAATCTTCCTACTTATGAATCGTTAGGCAAATCATTTATTAGCCAAGAATTAGAGGATAAGATAACTAACATAACAGAAAAAATAAAAGGGTTTTTGCCAATAATTATGGGAATAACGGCGGCGGTAATTGCACTTAAAATAGCACTTGATTTGCCAAAGCTGATAGCAAGCATAACGGCTCTGTTTGCTTTGCTTGCGGCAAACCCAGGGGCATTAGCTATAGCGGTAATTGCAGGGATTGTTGTTGGTCTTGTAACTTTGTATAAAACTAATGATGAAGCCAGAGCCAAAATTGATAGTGCAATAAAAGCGGTTGGGGCAGTGATTCAATGGATTTGGAATACAATTTTACTTCCAGTAGGTAAGTTCCTTGTAGGAACGTTTATAGCTACTATTTGGGCTGTTCAAATCACTATCAGCACCGTTGCTGGGCTTATAAAAGGCACGATTTACGCTATTTACTCCTTTATAAACCTGACCTGGAATATGGTTAGCGGCATTTTAGACGGCATTATTAAATTCATTTCTGGGGTGTTCACCGGTGATTGGGAAAAAGCCTGGGAAGGTGTATCAGACATCTTTGGCAGTATCTGGAATGGCATAAAAGAAATGTTCAAGATACCGATTAACTGGATTATTGACGGAATAAATGGCTTCTTGCGAGGCTTAAACCGAATCCAAATTCCAGATTGGGTACCATTGGTAGGCGGAAAAGGTTTCAGCTTTGGTATGATACCAAGATTAGCCACAGGCGGTATAGTTTCTTCTCCGACAACAGCATTGATTGGCGAAAATGGTGCAGAAGCCATAGTTCCATTAGAGAAGAATACCGAATGGATCAACAGAGTAGCTGCACAGATCAATGGTGGTAACAATTCAGAAATCGTTGTTATGTTAGAGAGAGTAATTGATGCAATCAACGATAAGGATTTAGATGTAAACATTGGAGATAGAGATATTTACAACGCTAACTTACGAGAAACCAATAAGCAGAACAGATTATTAGGGAGGGCATATTGATGGCTATATGGCAAGTGTATGAAAACAACACCTGGGTTGATATGCCCGATCCAAGTTCTCTGTCTGTTAATTCAGAAGATTTGGATGTTGATAGTTATAGATCAGTTATCAACGGAAATCTTATCAGGAACAAATTAGGAACATGGGTAACAGTAGGCTTTGAGTTCAATTTCAGAGCAGAAGCAGAAGTGATGGAATTGTTAAGTCATGTGATAAATGTTTACCCGTTGAGAATAAGAGTAGATAGCCCATATATGCAATTATTGGGAAAGCAAACACTTATCGGGTATGTTGGCAAAAGCCAGGTGGAAAGAATTTATACTCAAACAGGCATGGGGTACACAATATCATTTAACTTCATAGAAGGGCGAAAATAATGAGAATTGATCTGTTATATGGAAGCACTTATACCACGATAGATAATGACTACATTACGCAGTTGGAACAGGAAGCGAGTTCATTTATTGGCGAATCGTTCTATGTAGGCTCAACGGTATGCAGAAGTTTTACTTTGTCTATTGACAGGAACGCATTAGCTTCTCTGCCGGATGATGGAGTAATTATCTATGATGATAATAATGTTAAATATGCAGATTTAGTTATTGATAGCATTGATGATTCAGATGATAAGATTTACACCTTTAACTTAACTGACAGAATGATTAGGCTGAACGCTGATGATTCTTCCTGGTACACAAGCGGAGACACCGTTTTAACGCTGATACAAAGTATCTGTACCACATTTGGCATCATAGCACCGTCAAGCATAGCTCAATATGGCAGCACACCAATTTCATGGTTTGATAATTGGACTGCAAGAGAGTTTGTTTCATGGGTGGCAGAGTTGTTAGGTGGATATGCCTATATTAGTGCAAATAACACGCTTACATTTGCGAGTTACAGCAGCACATTAGCAGATACGATCGCAGTTTCAGAATGTGATAGTTTCAAGTTAGGGGAACAGATAACCATTGACAGAGTGGTTTATGATAGCCCAAGCAAAACAGTTGTATATCCTACAACATACACAGGCACAGGATGTACGCTTTATCTGAACACAGATAATCAGTTGTTTACTGACAGTACAGATTTAGGGTTATCAATAGATAGCCAAGTGCAGTATATTTACAATCAAATCAATGGTTTCAGTTTCTACAACATTTCAGTAGGAAAATGCCCTATTGATGAGAGTGTAAGAGCCGGACAATGTATAGGATTTACGCTTGATGGAACAACCTACAATACGATTGCACAGATAAATTGGAATTATAACACAATGTGGTTAGGCGGTTATCAGTTAGACATAGCCAGCCCTACACAACAGGAAACACAAATCGTAAATCCATTAACAAAGGTTAGCAACGCAATTACCCAGAAGATTGACAGAGAGATAGGCGAAATAACATCTGTTATTACTGATATTCAGGATGATTATGATGAATTGGCAAACAGAGTAACCACCAATGAAACAAGCATTATTCAGAACGCTAATGCTATTGAGTTAAAGGCTTCTGAAAGCTATGTAGATAGTGCAGTAGGCGAAGTTGAACAAAGAGTAACCACTCTGGAAACAAGCGTTGTAATTGATTCAAGCGGGCTTACATTAACCCAGGGAACAGAAGGATCGTATGTTCAGATAACCGATAACGGTATGCAAATATTCGTTGATGGGCAAGAGCAGGCATACGCTACCGCAGAAGGGTTTAAGGCATCCACCTTCATTACAGGCGATTGGCATATCCAATCTGCTAATAGTGGAAAGTCATTGAATTTCTTTAGGAGGAGTTAGTATGGCAACAAGTGGAACATTAACAGGTGGAAGCTGGAAAACCTATGCTTATACAAGCAGCATAACAGGATATGCGAATATTCAATTAACGTGGTCTGCGGTTGCTAACGTAAACGCAAATACTTACACGATAAATTGGTCTTTGAAATTCTTAAACAGGAGTGGATCAAGTTCAGGTAGCGGTTTAGGTAGTGGCTACACAAGAACAGTAACAGATTGGGCAGTTAGAGTAGGAAAATCAAGCAGTTCATATCAAACATATTCAAGTTCAGGTAGTGTAGTTGCCTACAATAACTACACGCTTGCAACAGGGAGTGCAACAATTAGTGCCGATTATGATGGCTCATGTAATGTTTATATCTACATTTTGGGGCATATAGGTGGCACAGGAACAACAAATCAAACGGTCAATAGTAAGACAACAGCATTAGATCAAATCCCCAGAGGCTCAACGATAACTTGCGATAGCCCAATAGAAATGGGAACAACGCAGACAGTTACAGTAACCCAGACAAATGCTGGCTATTCACATATTCTTTACTATTCAATAGATGGAAACACCTATACCGAAATAGGCAGAGGAACAGCGGATGCCACATATAACTGGAGTGTTCCCGATACTGCAAGCAGCTTGCCTAATGCTGATAGCACAACATATTTACTGAAAACAGAAACCTATCATAGCCAGGATTATACCGGGGATATGGTAGAAAACACTTTAGGAGTTATTGCCGCAGTTCCATCAGCTTATGTTCCAAGCATAGCGATAACGAATATCAGCGAAGCAAATACAGATATTCCAAGTGGATTTCCTTATGTTCAGGGATATTCCAAGCTAAAAGTTGAAACAACATTTACAGGGTCTTATGGCTCTACATGTACTTTGAGAAAAGTAACCGTAGGGAACGAAACACAACAGAGCGATTCTGCTTCAAGTGTTGTAGAACAGACAATGACAACCGCCCTGGTGGAAACAAGCAATACTGTAACCGCTGTTGTTTATGATAGCAGAGGCAGAACAGGAACGGCTACGCAGACAGTAACAGCCGAAGCATACGCAAGTCCGAGTGTTAATTTAGACTGTACCAGGTGTTTATCAGATGATACCGTTGATCCTACGGGCGAATATCTGTTAGTCCAGGCAACATGGGAATATTCAAGCATTAACAATTTGAATAGTGCTGATATAGAAATCTATTTAGATGGTGTATTGGCATATACATACACTACCGGCACTAATCAGCAGAGTTCATTAGTAAAACTCACCACATTGTCAAATATATTGGCAGGAAACCAATATACAGTAACAGCTAAAATCGTTGACAGTTTATCAAGTGCCACCGTTTCACAGACAATCCCAAAAGCAACAATTCCGTTGAGTGCGTATGATGACGGCACAGATTTAGGGGTTACATTAGGACAAATGGCGATTGATCCAGGCTTTAGATTAACGCAACAGATGTTTGATGATGGTAATTTGAAAGATTACTTTTACGTTCTTGCGTGGACTAATCCTGATGGCGACAGTACAGGCTTTGCGACAAAGAGTATTACCTTAACAGGCTATTCTGCAAGCGATTATTCTTACTATGAAATCATATACAACAACCTAACCACCACAACAAGATATATGAGTTCTGGGAAAATACCTATCGGGCAACCGACAGGCTTAAATTCTTCTGCTATGGGTTCATCTGCATTTAGGGTTAGAACAAGAGATGTTTCAACATCAACAGACGGAAACGGTGATATAACATTCAGTTTTGCACAGGGCTATCAGTTTACACCGACAAACACAATCGCATCTGCGAATACAGTATGTATTCCTGTATATATACTGCTTTACTATTAGGAGGTAGGAGGTCAATTATGGCGAAAACAATAACAGCAAATGACTATAAGGGAAGAACAACAACCCCTGCAAGTGCAAATAAGTTTTATATCAAGTACACCAAAGGCGGATATAACCGAGCAGCACTTATAAACAGCAAGACAGGAAGCGTATTGCCGAATTGCGTAGGGGCAGTTCATGGTATGTGGCTGGAGGCAGCTGATAATAAAACATATTCAAGTTGCGACAAGCTCTGCACAGGCAACGCTAAAAGTTATTATGGCTTTGTTCAAGATGGCTATGAGCGAGGACATGAGCCGAGATTAGGTGCTATCGCTTGTTGGAAAGGTGGGGAGTTCGGACATGTAGGAACCGTTATTAAGATTTATAGCGATAAATCAATTCTATGTGCTATGAGTGATGCCGAGAACAAAGTAAAGTGGTACACCAGAAAGATCGAGAAAGATGCTGACGGTTATTCATATAACAGTTTCAAGTTCCAGGGATTTATTTATAATCCCTATGTATTACCCAGAATAGGAACAGCAACGGTGAAGATAACTAACTTGAGAATTAGAAAATCAGCAAGTACAAAGAGTGCAAGTTTAGGCTATGCCACAAAGAAGTCATATCCTGTTTACGAGATAAAGAAAAACCAGGGGTACACTTGGTATCGCATAGCTACTGATAAATGGATTGCCGATAATGGCAAATGGCTTACTTACAAAGGATTATAAAAGGCAATAGCCTTAAAAATATGGGAGGGAAAAAATATGACTGAAACAGAATTAAACAATCTCAAAAAGAAGATGGTAATTAGATTGAATACTACTACCAATGATGAAGCAGAAATTATCAGTAATATGGTAGATTCTGCTGCCGGTGGCGGTTCTGGTGGCGGAGGATCGGCAATAAACCTGGATTCTCTCACTCCTGCCGAAAGTGTTGAAGTAAATGGCAATACTTATAACCAATTTTATTACGCTGGCTGGGCGCAGGATATAAGTGGCGCTAATACACATAAAATATCTTTAGGCGAGTATTGTTATTTCGCTGATGTTGAAAGCATACTTGCAGGGGTAGAAAATGGCAGTATTCCACAGTTTGTTTATCCTTATACAGAAGATGGGATTAAATACTATCAAACATTGGAGAATTTCAGCACCCAAACATTGTCTGCCAGCACAAGTGGTTATCCCAATGGATCAATAGGTATTGCAGAAGATATACAAGTAATCTGGTTATGGGATGGGGATGGTCTTGTATTGCCGTCTGATTTAGCTTCAAAACTTGTTGTGGGCGATGTAGATTTCTAATTTGAGGTTAGTTGTATGATAAGGGGAACAACACCGACATTTACATTGACTATCAATGATACAGTTGATCTCACAGAAGCGGCTAATGTATATGTAACCTTTCACAGCAGACAGGGTGATTTAACCAAAACAGGGGATGATTTGGAAATATCAGCTAATGTTGTGAATGTGTATCTAACGCAGGAAGAAACATTGTCATTCGTTGTCGGCAGATGCGAGTTGCAGATTAACTGGACTTATAATGATGGTTCAAGAGCCTGTACTAACATTGTAACAGTTGATGTAGGTGCTAACCTCATAAACGAGGTGTTAGAATGACGGTCGAGATACCAATAGTTGTTGAGATGGAAGTAGAGGAAAATGCTAATGTATATAGTTTGAGTACCGAAGCGAACACGAACGAATATACATTGGCTTCTTCCGAAGCAATTAGCGTTGTTAAATCTTCCGAGTGGGGAGAGATAACAGGAACGATAACAGACCAAACAGATTTAGTCGAGTATGTTGCCGAAAATGGCGGTAAGATTGACAGTATTTCCGTCAATGGAACAGAACAGACAATATCAAACAAAAATGTTGATATTACCGTACCGACAAAGACGAGCGATTTAACCAACGATAGCGGTTATATCACAGATGCAGGTGTAACCTCATTCAATGGAAACACAGGTGCAGTAACCTACACCGCACCCGTAACTTCTGTAAATGGGAGTACAGGTGATGTAACAGTTAGCGTTCCAACAAAAACCACAGCCAGAGGTGATGGCAATTACCTATACAACGGGCAGACAGTAGAGGCTGATTTAACAGGCACAGGGTTTTCAACCTCAAACAACCTATTGAACAGTGGTTATACGGTGGCGATTAGAGCTAATTCAACCAATCCGTTTTTAGGTCTGTTACAAGGTGGCGCATATAAGTGGTATGCACAAGCCGCAAATGGTTATTTCTATTTTGGCCCAACATCAACGAACGCTTTAAGGTTAGACCAAACAGGCAACGGAGTATTCCAGACGGGTTCGGTTACAGCGACAAAGATTATCAAGAGCGGTGGAACATCATCACAGTTCTTAAAGGCTGATGGCTCTGTTGACAGTAACACATATTTAACAAGCGTGCCTGTAACATCAATAAATGGTGAAACGGGTGCAGTAGTTCTTGATGCTTCTGATGTGGGCGCTTTGCCAGATACTACTTCAATTCCCACGAAAACAAGCGATTTGACAAATGATAGTGGGTATATAACAAGTTCGAGCGTGCCTACTGCTACAAGTGAATTGACAAATGATAGTGGCTTTATCACTTCTACACAGGCACCAGTTCAATCTGTCAACGGAAATACGGGAACAGTAACACTTGATGCAAGTGATGTTGGGGCATTAGAAGATACTGCTCAATACGCTTTAGGCCACTCACAGGGCGGAAACGCAGTTAGAACAAACGCTATATTGTATGGCATAGTTGACAGTACCTCAACCGCAACAGCCTTCACCGCAACGATAGACGGTGTAACCGAGTATTATGACGGGTTGGCTATATTACTGAAAAACGGGGTTGTAACATCAGCGAGTGGCTTCACAATCAATATCAATGGTTTAGGTGCTAAACATGCCTATACTAATATGGCAGCCGCATCTGCTGAAACAACGGTATTCAATGTTGCTTATACAATGTTGTTTATCTATGACAGCACCAGAGTTGATGGTGGCGGTTGGATATGTTATCGAGGTTATGATTCCAACACGAATACTATCGGTTATCAGTTAAGGACTAACTCAATGACAATGGCGGCAAGTGGTGCAACATACAGATACAGATTGTTATTTACTTCTGCTGATGGCACAAAGTTTGTGCCAGCGAATACTTCGTCAAGCACTAATGCCACATCATCAAGGACAGTAAACCAGACACCGATAGATGCGTTCGGCAGAATAGTATATTATGGTTACACTACCGCTATTTCGGCAGGGAACAGACCAGGTGCAACATATTTATGGGACCAATATGTAGTTACATTAGGCTATTCGTTCAACAGAACGGGTGCGGCATTAACGCTGACAACATACTTGCCTGTTTATGTGAAAGCCTCACCGCAAACAGACGGCTCTGCTATCATTGATGCCACAACACCTTATGTTCAGGCATTGCCTACAAGCAAAGACGGATATATTTACATCTATTTAGGAGTTGCTACTTCTGCAACAGCAATAGAATTAGTACCTAATCACCCTGTATATTTCCATGACGGAACAGGATTGAGAAAGTGGCAAGGTTATCCAATTAGTTAGAAATTGCGAAAGCAATAGGAGGGAAAGATATGAAATTACCAAATAAAGTTTATGACGTAGCGAAATGGCTCTGCTTAATCGTGTTTCCAGCGTTAGCGTGGGGATATGGAAGTTTAGCGCCAATTTGGAGTTTACCATTTGCAGATGAGATACCACAGACAATCAATATTATTGCGTTTGTTATCGGTTGTATCATTGGTGTTTCGAGCTTAAACTACTACAAAGATGATGAGTTACACGCTGAAATTACAGATCAGGAGTAAAGATTATGAGCAACGAAATACTGGTCGCCCTGATTACCGGGGGGATAAGTGCGTTAGTTACAGTTATTACAGTTCTGATTACTTCTGAAAAGAATAACGCACTCCAAGACGAAAGAATTAAAGTTATCACAGACACGATCAACAAATTAGAAAACAAGGTTGAACAGCACAACAATTTTGGCTTGCAGCTGGCGAAAATCGAAACCAGAGTATCTAATTTGGAACGCAAGTAATTGGCTACATTGTTCTCCTTTCAATGTTAAGTCATAGCGGGAAAAGACAGGGTAAGACACCCTGCCTTTTTCTGTCAATTTTAGGTAAGAATTAGGTAAGAATTTTCTGAAAAATGACCTAAAACGAGAGTAAAACAAAATTACATAATAATGATTATATATTATAGGAAAATCAACGTGTGTAAAGCAAAATAAAGCAATTATCGAACCCTATCAGAGCACCATAAGTCAAAAAAGCCCAGTATTTACTGGGTTTTTTGTTGCTTTTGGGTTTTTAGGTAAGAATTAGGTAAGAATTTCATAATCTTTTTTCTATTTCCTCTGCTATGCCTGTTAAGTCTTTTTCGTAGAAATGAGAATAAACAGACAGAGTGATCTGGGGGTTTTCATGACCGAGGTATCGGCTAACTGATGTTATGGGTGCTTTTATATCATTGATAAGGAACGAAGCACAGGAATGGCGGAAGTCGTGTATGCGTATTTCCGGCAGGGAAGGTTCTATCTCTTTAGCGAGAGCATAGTATTTCTTTTTCTTAACTTGCAAGGTGTTATTAGGCAGGGCATTAAGTCCACCGAAGATATACCAATTATCATTAAAGCCTTCTGCCTTCATATAGTATTCTTTCAGTTCCAGATACTCATTACACAGTTCCTGGCTGATAGGAAGAATACGGTTGCTGGAAAGCGTTTTGGGAGTTTCTGCGAGCTTTATTTTGCCTGATGTATTAACACTCTTGTTTATGCTGATTTGCCTTGTAGAAGGCTTAAAATCGTTCCAGGTAAGCCCACACACTTCACCCTTACGCAAGCCACAGAAGAACAGGGTATCAAAGAGTGCCTTATACATAGGATCGTCAATAACTGATGAAAATATTTGATACTGTTCAAGAGTATAGATGTTAAAGTTTTTAGGCTTCTTATTGACGTCTTTTATATTATCAAATTGATAAGGCACAGCCGAATTGACATTGTGCATTTTGGAAGCATACTTTGTTATTCTTTTAGCGGTAGAAAGAATATCGTTGAGATAAGGCACAGAGTAGTTTAAGTTTCTTACATCATTGATAAACTTCTGATACTGTTTTGTGGTTATTTTGTCTATCTTGATATTGCCAATAAGAGCCACAACATGATTTACTTTTGTTTCCAGGCTCTTATAAGATTTAGGCTTTAGCTGATTATATTCATTTGCAAGCAATTCTGTTCCTGCATCAGCAAAGGTTATCCCAGTACCAGAAATATACTCACCGATATTAGACAAGAAATGTGCCTCTGCTTTCTGGCACTCACGCTTTGTTGCGTACTTCTTTGACTTGTACTGTTTGTGTTCACCGTTGTTATCAGTATAACTGGCGGTAAAGTAGTATATTCTCCCATCTTTAGTAGGGGCATTTGATTTGTATATTGGCATATTACTTCACCATATTTTCCGCTAAAGAGATAATCAAATCTCTTTGTTCATTGTTCAGTTTGTCAAACAATGAGATCATTTCTGTTTTTCTATAATCATTATCTATATAATCTAATCGCAAATCTTTTTCCAAAATATCATTAAGATCAACATTGTAGTATTGACATATTTTTAGTAGTTCACCCATTTTAGGAGAGCGTATGCCGAGTTCCCATTGGCTGATATTTGATTCTGTTCTGTCAACAAGTTTTGCAATATCCTTCTGCTGTTTCTTATGCAGCTTCCTTAAGTATTTGAGATTGTCTGATAAGTAACTCATTATTCACACCTCCCCGATAAACAGATTATAGCACAATGTAAAGAAAAAATGAACAAAATGTAAAATTATCGTTGACATTACGATTTGTAAAGCATAAAATAAATGAGTAAACAGAAAGGAGGACAAAAGAATAATGGCAAATGTTATTATTCCAGAAACGGTGGCATCCGGCAATATTAAGTTATTACGGACAAAAGCAGGGTTTACACAGGAAGAAATGGCAAGTAAAATGGGGGTAGCGAGAGCAACATACCTCAAATATGAGAATAACCCCTATGATACAGACATTAACATTCTGATAGCGATTGCGAGATTACTTGATTGCCAGGTGGCTGATTTTATTGTGCAATAGCACATTACAAAATGTAAAGTTTAAGGAGAAAATGACATGATTACTTATCAAAGCCAGGCAGAGATAATTCAAAAGCCTTACTTATCAATAACTGATGTAAGAGGGCTTGTGCCTATTGGCTATCAGCAGGCAAGAAAGATAATCACAGAGATTAGAGATGATCTGGAAAAGGAAGGCAAGCCAACCTTTAGAACAAAACAACTATTAGCACCGACAAGCGAAGTGCTGAAAAGGTTAGGTTTGAACGCAAGCGTAATTAGAAAACAGGCAAAGGAGAGTGTGGTATGAAGGGAATACTTGAAACATTAGGAATAACAGTAGGTGCAGGATTTGTGATGTTCCTTATCTGGTTTGTGTATGTACTGACAATTTAGGAGGGAATATGGCAGAAGAAATTAAGTTCTATGCAGAACGAATAAGAGAGTGCCAGGAAAATGTGGAATATCAAGCCAAATTGTGTGCCTCTTTCTCTAATGATTACTGTTTGCGTAAAGCTCTGTTGGAGTTAGAAACCTGGCAGGAAATGGCAAGAGAAAAGGGCATCTATATTGTATGAGCAACAAACGATTAGGAACACGCTATGAAGAAAAGGTGGCACAAGTCCTATACGATAACGGTTATTGGGTAACGCTTCTGACAGCGAGCAGGACAGGACAACCAGCAGACATTATCGCTATTAGGGGTAATGAAATTGCCTTATTAGATGCCAAGTTATGCAGCAAAGACAGATTTGAGTTAAGCAGAGTTGAGCCTAATCAAATCAGATCAATGAGCCTGTTAGAAAAGCGAAGTTATGCCATAGCTGGATTTGTATTAGGGATGAGCGAAGGTGATTACTTCATTTCCTGGGGAACAGTTAAAGAGCTGCTTGAAAAAGGAGTTAAGAGTTTGAAACAGGAAGATTGCCGGGAGTTCATCACATTGGAGGAATGGGCGAAATGAAATGTTATTTAGATAATGTGATAACCATTGATGAGCCTACTGATGATGTAAAGAAATGGTGCAGACACAATCTGGTATTCTCTAACCCTGAATATCTGACAAGAGAGCGTATGGGTTTAAGCACCTGGCGAATATCCCCGGAGATTCAGTTATATGAGAAAAGGGGAAACAAGTACATTGTGCCTTACGGGTGTTTAAGAAGCCTTGTGCCATTGATTAAGGGAACAACCGAGCAGATGTTTAAGTCAAATGGAATCGTTCCCTACGGGGCTGAAATTGAGCTGTACGATTACCAGAAGAAAGCGGTAGAGAGTATGTACTCACAATTCTACGGAATACTTCAAGCACCGGCAGGAAGTGGCAAAACACAGATAGGCATAGCCTTGATAAACAAGTTAGGCAAGAAAGCCTTATGGCTAACCCACACTAAAGATTTACTGACACAGAGTTATGACCGAGCCAAACGCTATATTGATGAGAGTTTATTGGGAACGATAACCGAAGGAAAAGTAAACATAGGCAGCGGAATTACATTTGCGACAGTTCAAACAATGGTAAATCTGGATTTACCACAGTTCAAAAATGAGTGGGATGTAATTATCGTTGATGAGTGCCACAGAGTAAGTGCAAGTGCCGGTTCAATCACAATGTTTCAGAAAGTGCTTAATAACTTATCGGCAAAACATAAGTACGGGTTATCAGCAACAGTGCATAGAGCTGATGGCTTGATCAAATGCACATTTGCATTATTGGGTGATGTGATCTATTCAATTTCAGAAGAAGAAACAAAAGACAAAATCATGAGAGTAGGCATTAAGCCGGTAGATACAGACATAATGCTTCCTGATAAATGTTTTGGATTTGATGGAAAGATAGTTTATGCCACAATGCTGAATTACCTTGCCAGAAACAGAAAACGAAATGAGTTGATAGTTCAGGACATCATTAAAGAAAGAACGCACAGCTGCCTGATATTGAGCGATAGGTTAGAACACCTGGAAACGCTGATGGAAATGTTGCCGGAGGATATGAAAACCAAAGCGGTATTCATCAGCGGAAAGAGTAAAAACAAAGACAGAGATAAAGCCATGGAACGAATGAGAAGCGGTGAGTTGAAATATCTGTTTGCCACTTACAGTTTGGCAAAGGAAGGATTAGACATACCAAGGCTTGAAAGGTTGTTCCTGGTAACACCACAGAAAGATTATGCAGTTATCACACAGGCAATAGGCAGAATAGCAAGGACATTTGAGAACAAAGATGATCCTATCTGTTATGACTATGTGGATAACGAACCTTATTTAGCAAGAAGTTACAAGAAACGGTGTGCTTCTTACAGAAAGAATAAATGTTATTGGGTATAAGAAAATGGATGAACAAATGAACATATTTGAGTTTATCTATCCTAAATATCATTTGACTAAACCAATCAGATTGATAGAGTTGTTCGCAGGTTATGGATCGCAAGCGTTAGCTCTGAAATACCTTGATGTTCCGTTTGAACATTGGAAGATATGCGAGTGGAATTATAAAAGTTTCCAAGCATATAGACAGTTGCACATGACCGAGGACACAACAGATTATTCAAAAGAGTTATCGAGAGAAGAAATCATTGAGTATCTGGGGAAAAGGGGAGTTAGTGCTGATTGGAACAAGCCAATGAAATTAGAACAGATAAAAAGGCTGGGTGAAGATAAATTACGAGAGATTTATAACAACATCCAAGCCACACATAACCTGGTAGATATATCGCAAGTTCATGGGGATGACCTTGATATATCAGAACCAGATCACTACACCTACATTATGACTTACTCATTTCCCTGTCAAGATTTAAGCCTGGCAGGAGTAAGGCAAGGAATGGATAAAGGCAGCGGAACAAGAAGCGGTTTGCTCTGGGAAGTAGAGAGAATACTTCACGAGCTGAAAGACAGCGGAAATCTGCCGGACATTCTGCTGATGGAAAATGTGCCCCAGGTACATGGGATGGGAAATGAAGATAATTTCAGAAGTTGGCAATTAGCATTAGAAAAGTTGGGCTATATCAATTATTGGGATGACTTAATAGCTACTGACTATGGCATACCGCAGATAAGAAATCGCACATTTATGATTTCAATTCGGGGGGGGTACTATTATAACTTCCCATTAGCAATATTGTTGTTACGGCGGTTAAAAGACCTATTAGAAAAGGAAGTAGATGACAAATACTATCTGTCTGAAAGAGCCATAAGCGGAATGTTAAAGCACACCGAAGAACAAAAAGCAAAAGGTAATGGTTTCAAGTTTGAGCCTACTGATGGGGGGGTACAGCAAAGACAATCACGGTTGCAGCAGGAAACAGAACAGATGATAACTTCATCAGCGAAGAAACATGTGGCAACAATGATTTTCCCTGACAAAGCTGAAACCGCTAAAACACTTGATACCAAAACAGGGAGTGGTTCTCATTGGTGCCAGTACATAGTAGATGAACCTAACTTGAAAATCAAAAACGCTACAAAGCAAGGCTACCTTGAAGCTGAAAATGGTGATGGTGTAGACATTAGTTCCAGAATGGAATACCACCGAGGCACCGTTCAAAAAGGTTTATCCCAAACGCTGAATACACAGGGGGGGGAGAGCCAAGGAGTGATAGTTGATGACAAAGGTTAAGACATTAGGCAATTATAGTCCAAGCAATCATAGTGCAAGCAAAATAGTTAGCCCAGAATCTTCTGCACCGACAGTAAGAGAAAATCATGGAACGGTAACAGCAATAGCACTGCCGAGAGTAGTGGGGGGGGAAGGCAGCCTATGGTTATTGACAATATAGAGCCATTAAACCCAATGCCGGATGGAAATTGCAGAACGATTAAAGCTAATTATCAGCAAAGTTCACCAGCTAACTTTCAAAGGCAATCAACCTTTGGAAGCACAGGAGTTACAGATGGCTTACGCATAAGAAAACTAACTCCCAGAGAGTGTTTCAGGCTAATGGGTGTTAAAGACGAAGATTTTGATAAACTGACAGATTTAAGTAACAGTACCTTATATCACCTGGCTGGCGACAGTATTGTTACAACAGTTCTAATGGCGATATTTGGCGAATTATTAGAGATTGAATGGAAAGAGAAGGTAAACAATTTACATGGCAAAAAAGAAGAAACCAGAAAAGAAACCGATTGAGCCTGGCACACGATTATTTGCGGTTGCAACAGGTATGGTTTCCCCATTTATGAAACAAAGCAGAGAAGCTGTTGATTACATCACTCATTTAGATGGCTTCACAGCAGTTAATTTTACACCAGATGGAAATTACACCTTATGGCTATTTGATTCAGTAGAGAACGCTATATTTGGCAAAAACCTAATGAACAGCAAAGGAATAGAAGTAGGGAACAACATTAGCGAATTTGAAGTTCTGAATGGCGAAACATTACAGTTCAGAGGTGTAGCTGCCGGGAAGGATAAGGGAAAAGGTTATGACACCGATAGAAAAACAGAAAGCGGAAATAGCGAAAGTTAAACAGGAAATCGCTGAAACCCAAAGTCCTTACAGAAAAAGAGATTTGGAAAGAAGGTTAAGAAGGTTGAGAAAGGAGTTGATGACCTATCATCACCTTACTAAATGCTGATTGCTACCAGGCGATAAAAGATATTCCCGATAAATCAGTTGATCTTGTTTACATTGATATACCTTACTTCTTTGAAAATGGAGGGGGGGGCGGTGCGTTTGGCACTAAAAACAAACCATACAGAGAAGAAATAAAATTATCATCTAACGAAAAGACAGAAAAGCTCAAGGCAGAAGCAGAACACCTTAAAAACATTATGGATAACGCCAACAACAAAGATGAATACGAAGCAGCCCATGCACAAAGGGGCAACGTTCTGAAAAAGATTAACTATATGGGAATTGATAAAGGCATAGACCTTACGATCCTGGATGAGTTAGTTAGGGTACTCAAGAATATATATATATATATATATGGTGTAGCAAAGAACAGATATACCCAATATCAAAGTATTTTATTGAGAAGGGGTGCAGAGTCAATTATCTGGTATGGTGTAAAACCAACCCCACACCAAGCACTAATAATTCCTGGCTGCCGAACATTGAGTATTGCCTTGTATTCAAGGATTCAAACGCTCCTAAATACAATGATGGATACGAAAACAAGAGTAAATGGTATGTATCAGGGACAAATAAAGCCGACAAAGACCTTTGGAAACACCCAACAATTAAACCCCTTGAGTTGGTGGAAAGGCACTTAAAACACAGCACTAACCCTGGAGATACAGTATTGGATTGCTTTATGGGGAGCGGAACAACAGGGGTTGCTTGCAGAAACCTGGGAAGAAACTTCATAGGCATAGAGATTGATAAAACATACTACGAAATTGCTGAAAAGCGAATAAAAACACAAATACAACAAATGGAATTATTTTAAGGAGAAAATATGAATATTTACGAAAAGTTAAATCTGGCAAGAATTGAGTTCTTGCAGAGTGGAATCAAGAAAAGTGGGAAGAACATCAAACAGGCTTATATGTACTTTCAGTTAGCCGATATTATCCCCACAGCCGAAGAAATCTTTAAGAAATACAAGCTGCTTAAAACAGATACGATAATTGATAACATCTTTGTTTCAAAGGTAGTTAATTGTGAACAGCCTGATGAACAGATAGAGTTCAGAATACCATTTGCGGTTGCCGATCCTATCATTTCTTCAAGAACAGGCGGTGAGGTTACAAATGTTGTTCAGAGAATAGGCTCATCCATCACCTATATTAGAAGATACTCATGGCAGTTAGTTCTGGATATTGTAGAAGCCGATTTGATAGATGGTGATGGAACAGATGATGTGCCTACTACAACAGAAACAAAAACAGTAAGCACAGCCGAACAGAAACAGGCATTAGTTGAGATATTGGCAAGTGCTGATGAACCAGCTAATGAGTTTCAAATCAAAGCCTTAAAAGAATTGCTCAAAGATGTTTCTGCAAAATTAACAGACGGAAAGGAAATTGTTAAGCAGGTATTAGCAGACACTAATAAACTGACTAACATTTCCAAAAACCAGGCAGAAATCATTATCAATCAGTTAAACGAAAAACTGAATGTAAAGACAATCAGCATATCAGACGATCAGTTGCCTTTCTAAAGGAGAGAAAAACATGGAATGGTTAGAGAATAACACTATTAAAATCACACCACCTGCAAGCCCACGAAAGATCACAGGAACGAGATTTGGTGCGGTATTGGGTTATAACATCTGGAAAAGCGATTTTGAAGCCTGGTGTGAAATGACAAATACTTACAGCGAGCCTTTCACCGATAACAAGTACACATTAGCCGGTAAGACCATTGAACCTATCATTGATGAGTATTTGCGTAAGAGCTACTACATGAAAAACCTTATCAAGCCAGAGGATAAATATTACCCTAACAGCCCGGAAATGAAGAAACACGATTTCTACCTCAATGATGAATTGTTCGGGGGTATGTGGGATGCCTTACTTGTAAATGATGACGGAACAGTTGATACAGTTATCGAAATCAAGACAAGTTCGCGCCCGGAAGATTGGGAAAATGACATTCCTGTACATTACAGTTTGCAGGCTTCCTTATATGCCTGGCTGCTGGGTGTGGAAAAGGTTATAGTTGTTTGTTCATTCTTAAAGGAAAGCGAGTATGACGATCCTTCAAAGTTTGTGCCTTCTGCAAAGAACACAATAGTTAGAAGTTTCAATGTTCACGATAAATACCCTAACTTTGATTTATTGATAGAAAAGGCAAGGCTTTGGTACAAGGAACACGTTTTAACAGGCATCAGCCCATCTTACTTGAAGGGTGATGAAGAAATCCTTAAAGAACTGAAAACAAGGTACATTTCTCCAGATACCAACATAGAAGATTTGATAAATGAATGTATCGAACTTACTGAACAGATTAAAGAGGTTGAAGTAACTCTAAAGCCTTCCCAGAAGCGATTAAAAGCCCTCCAGGAACGAATTAAGGAGTATTCAGTTCAACAGTTCCAACCTAATGAAAACAACGTTGTAATCGCTCTAAATGGCTACACGTTCAACACCGCTCTTTCCTATAAGAAAGAGATTGATAAGAAGAAGTTAGAAGAAGATGGGATTTTAGATAATTACATCATTTCAACGCCAGTTTACACATTGAGAGTTAGCATAAACAAGGAGGCAAAATAATATGGCTAATAACATCACACTTGCAGAAACAACATTCCAGCCTTTAGCAGAGGGAAAATACTTATTTACAGTATCAGACATTGTGTATAACACAGATTTCAACAGAGTAGAAATGAAACTTGCTACCGAGAGCGGAAGAACAATGTTTTATACCTACTTCTTGCAGAACAATGACGGAAAGACAAATGACATTCAGTTAAATCTGTTCAGCCGAATGGCGAAGGCAGCTTTGAATGATAACAACGCAAAAAGTATTGATCCTGAATCATTAAAGGGCAAGTCATTCTATGCGGAAGTAAAGCATACTGTTAAGCCTAAAAGAGATAACCCAGCTGAAAACATCACATTTGTTAATTTGAAAAATTACGAGCCTGCAACAAAGGAAACACCTACCGCTATTAGTGATGATGAGTTAGCGGCTTTCCTGGGCTAAAAGGAGAAGCTAATGCAGGGCGCCAAAAGAAATGCAGTTCAATATTGTAATGCTTTTATATCTCATTGTGCGAATTATTATTTTACAAATGAGAACACAGTTGATCTGGCGCTTCTGACTAAAGCGCAAGCAGAGAATTACAAGTGCGTTGAAATTGCACTCACACATTTTACAGATGATGAGGTGGATATGTTGAGAAATGTATTCACCTCCGGCATACCCCTGGCGGAAGCCATGAGTTTGCTGAACAAAAAGGGAGAGGCTGGATGGTTTATGGTAAGAAAGTTTATCAAAATAGCAGCTGGATATAGAGGGTTGATATGAAACTGCCGGAAGAAATCACTTCATTAAATCAATGGGTGGTTAATAAGAAAGACAGTAAACTTCCATTCAATGCCCGGACAATGCAACCGGCAAGCGTTAGTGATACATACTCATGGAGTACCTACCAGAACGCAATTAAAGCTGTTGAGAGTGGAAATGCCGATTACCTGGGCTTCGTGTTCTATGATAACGGAATCGTTGGCATAGACATTGACAAAGGCTTTCAGAATAACGGAGTGCTGCCAACAACAGAAACAATGGATATTATCAATCATCTACACAGTTATACAGAGAAAAGTAAGAGCGGCAGAGGATTTCATATCCTGGTTAAAGGACAGTTGCCTTTCAATGGTAAGAATAACAGAAATGGTATAGAGATATACAAGACAGGAAGATACTTCATCACAACAGGAAAACAGATGTTGTATGAAAACATCATAGAAAATCAAGAAGGGATTGATTATGTGGTGAACAAGTATTTTCAGGATATGCCAGCCGAAGGGAAAACCAATACTAACAGATATTATTCAGTTGAGTGGAGTTATAATCCCAAAAACATATCGTTAGAGCCTGTTTTTCCACCAATCCCGGAAGGCTGCCGAAACCAGAGTTTAACCAGTTTAGCAGGGCAATATCACAGCCAGGATATGACCTTTGATGAAATCTACGATCTATTACTTATCGCTAATGAAAAGGCTTGTAGTCCACCATTAAGCGAAAGGGAAATCAGATCAATCGTTAGAAGCGTAAGCAGATACAGGAGAAAATAAGATGTTAAAAGATTATATTGCCTTACATCCTGGAGTTTATGGGAAAGTAGGGTGTGCTAATGGAAGTGCCTTTGTGATAGCAGGGCAGATAACTGATGAAGCAGTTAAGAGAGCTGATGAACGAAACATTGAATACTTACAGGCGAAGATAAAACGCTACAAGAAAAACAATCAAAAGAGTTTGCAAGCACAGGCGGAGTTCGATTTGGAATCTTATAAGCCATTGGCATTAAGGGAAGTCAAGGAAGTTTACGATTCAATAATCGAAGATGGAACAATAATCATCATTGAAGGAAGCGAAAACGGTGATTACTGGACTAATAGCGAGGTGTAGTGAAATGAAAACTATGACCGTAGAATTACAGACTATCAGAGATTATGGGTGTTTTGCCGGCTTAATGATTACATTACTGAAACAGAAACCTGACCTGACACGAAAACAATTAGCCAAAGAATTAGGCATAAGTGTTTCGGCAGTTCAAAAGTATATCACCATATTAGAAAAAGATGGAGTGTTGACTATTGAACGTGAAGTATGCAGAGGCGGTAAGTCAAAACAAGTGGGGGTAGTGTTCAATGGATAATAACGAAATCTATGAAGCATACAGACAGTTAGCAGCTGAAATCCTGGTATATGAGATCAACGATTACAGAGCAATATATCGAGATTGGCTGAAAGGAAAAATCACTAACAAACAATATCTGAATCATATTAAATCCATTGAGAGCTACTTTGAATGGCATAACTTCCTGATGAGTTATGTTGGGGATAACGATATTGAAACTGCTATCAGAGAGGCTCAAAGAACGGAGAGAAAACATGCAAAAAAGAATCGTGCATAAATGTTACAGCATAGATATTGCGCCTAAATACTGTTATCTGTATTTTGGCAAAGATATGGTGGCAAGAAGAAAGTTCAACGATAGCGAAATCGAGCTGGAAACGATAAACAAGATGATTGATAAGTACATAAAGAATAGTGGTTATACCCATTATCTGCAAATCCTTTCCTGGGCAGGCATTAAAGCCGATAGGAAAGACGAAAATGTATATCTTGAATACTTATCAAGTGAATATGTAACGCTCTTGAGAAGGCTTAAAAACAGGGTAAGTGAGGTATTGACAAATGAGATCGTGTAGAGAGTTAGCCAGAGAGTTAGAAGGGGAAAATGAACTGATTTGTTTTAACCCGCTAACAGGCGAAGATATACCTTATATGTATTTATCAGATACTAATAAATACTTCTATGACCTTCACAAAGAGATAGTTGAAATCTTAAAGAATATCCCGGAAGCAGAAGTTATCGAATACGAGGACTATGACGGTGATGATGAAGATGGGCAGATTAAATGGACTATCTATTGGTGCGGAAATTGTAAAGAAGAAGTGCCGAGAAAGGCTGAATATTGCCCCAAATGTGGCAGGAGGTTGAAGTGGTGAGATTTATTGAAGAACCCAAAGAAATTACTTATGAACAGGTTTTAGATTACTGTAAAAAGAGAAATTATACTCTTGTTGATAATAGTTTATGGCAAAAAATAGTAAGCGACCCGCTTA
>ERZ842401.1335-NODE-1335-length-35595-cov-4.587057_pt1 | contig 35595 bp, 32 predicted proteins | sample MGYA00521270_ERZ842401 | MGnify/ENA primary metagenome ERZ842401 (study PRJEB31892, sample SAMEA3878208) | bioreactor metagenome | biome: Moose rumen | place: Sweden | collected 2011-10 | study: EMG produced TPA metagenomics assembly of the PRJEB12797 data set...
GAGGACAGGATTTTTTCGTGAGCGAGTTTTTTCCGCGCCACCTGCATAAGGCATCCGCATCCTGCACAGCGGACAGTTCCCTTAAGGAGCGGAATGTCATACTTCTTTTTTCTTTCAAACACGTTCTGTTTAATCTGCGCCTGGACAGCAAGCCACTTGTCCGCACTGATAAATGGCTTGTGGACTCCCTCGCAGACGAGCCACTTTTCTTTCGGCTGAACCTGATGCTTTTTATTTTTCTCGGTGGAGCGGCCATAGATCATCACTCCGCACTTCCCATCCCACGACTCACGCTCATCTGCCATCTGACAGCCAAGGCCAGAGTAGAAGTCCCAGACTTCAGGAGTAGCAGGAACGCAGTACGGCATCGTCAGGATCTTATGCAGCTGCGTGGTGGAGAAGAATGCGCCATTGACAGTCCGCCTGCCCTGACGCTTGAATTCGGTCTCCATGCCCTGAAGAGAATATCCACCATCGAGGAACTCCTTATAAATGCCAAGGACATACTCGGCAGCTTCAGGAACAGGAACGATGGTGCAGTGCTTCTTCCCATTCACCTGGATATGCTCACGGCGATACCCGTAGGGAGGATTACCACCAGTCCAGAGTCCCTTCTTTGCCAGACCGATCATGTTATCGGTAACACGAGCGGCAATGGTCTCCCTTTCCATCTGGGCGAAGACCATCGTGACATACATCATCGCCCTGCCGATTGGAGTGGCGGTATCAATATTTTCTTTGATGGATGGTGGACATTATTTATTATTATTCCTTGTTTTATAGGTTTAATTACAGATGATAATAAGACGAGTAGTTTGATATTTCTAATAATAGGAATATTATTATTATTTTCATGCCAAGATATTATTAGTTTTAAATTATTAGGGAAATTAATTATTCCTATAATAATAGTAATAGTTGGTTTATCATTAATATTTAAAAATATATTTAATACTAATATTAATAATTCAATTAAAAAAATTAATTCAAAATCTAAACCTAAAGAAGAATATAATGCAGTATTCGCTGGTCAAAAAATAAAATTAGATAATGAAGAATTTAAAGGAACATCATTAAATGCTATATTTGGTGGTATTGATATAGATTTAAGAGATACAATTATAAATGAAGATATTGTAATAACTGCTAGTGCGATATTTGGTGGTATTGATATATTTGTACCAAATAATGTAAATATAAAAATAAAATCAAATTCAGTATTAGGTGGAGTAGATAATAAAAACAAGAACAAGACAGATGATAAAAATGTTACTGTTTATATAGATGCTACTTGTATATTTGGAGGAATTGATATTAAATAATTATAAATTAAAAAATTGTAAATATGTGTAAATAAGAGAAGATATTTATCATTTTATATCTTCTTTTTGGTATAATAAAGATAGGACATTAATAGAAAGGAATATAATATGAGTTTAGGTACTAAAATATTTGTTTCTGATTTACCTACAATAGACTTACATGGTTTAGATAGAGATAGTGCTAGAGTAGAAATAAATGATTTTATAAATCAAAATATTAAACTAAAAAAAGAAGAATTTATTATAGTTCATGGGATAGGAACAGGAACATTAAAAAAAACTACACACGAAACTCTAAAAAGAAATAAAAATGTCTTAGAATATGCACTTTGTTATAATAATATTGGAAGTACGATTGTTCGTATTAAAATTTGACAAAAAGTCATTTTTGTGGTATTATTAATACACATCTAAGAAAGAGAATTTTGTTGTTTTTTAAAGGAAAAATATGTTTTTTTTAAAAAAAGCAAACAAAAACTTGACAGAACAAATTTTCTGTGTTAGTATAGGGAACATAAAATTTTTAAAGGGGGAGTATTTATGTATACCGAAACAAGAAATAATTTTTCAATGAGAAGTGTAATTTTACGTTTCTTATTCATAGCTTTATTTGTATTTATCTTAATATGGTTATTTCCAACTAAGAGTGATATGAAAAAAGCTGCATCAAGTAATAACAGTAAAGACAAAACAGTCATTAACAACACAGATTTATCAGTATTATATGATCGTATTTTTAACGAAAATTTAACATCAATGAAAGAAGCAGCACAAAGTTATTATACAACTGAGAGATTGCCACAAAAAGTTGGTGAAACAACTAAAATAACATTAAGAGAAATGTTAGACAAAAAAATTATCTTACCATTTAAAGATAAAAATGGTAAACAATGTGATTTAGATAAATCATATGTTCAAATAACAAAGGAAAATAATGAATTTGTTATGAAAGTTAACCTTAAATGTGGTGAAGAAGAAAACTACTTATTAACTTACATGGGATGTTATGACTATTGTTCAAAAACAATATGTGAGAAAAAAGGTTATACTGGAAAAGTTTATAAAGTAACAACAGCTAAGAAAACGACTACAAAAACAGTTGTAAAACAAGAAACAAAAAAATATTATTGTAAAGTAGTAAACGGAAAATACTATGATAATAAAGGTAATGTTGTAAGTAAAGTGACATACCAAAAAGCATGTACAAAACCAACTACTGTAACAAAATATTATTGTAAAGTAGTAAACGGAAAATATTACGATAGAAATGGTAACACTGTTACTAAAGAAGCATATAAATCATCATGTGAACCAACAATAGTTTATTATTGTGCAATATCAAATGGAAAATATTATGATAATAATGGTAAAATAGTAACAAAAGAAGCTTATCAAGAAGCTTGTGAAAAGAAACCAGTTTGTAAAATAGTAAATGGAAAATACTATGATAGAAATGGTAAGGTTGTTTCTAAAGAAGCTTACCAAGAGTCATGTGAACCAACTCAAATTTATTATTGTAAAGTAGTAAATGGAAAATACTATGATAGAAATGGTAATATAGTTACTGAATCAGCATATAAGTCATCATGTGAACCAGCTCCAGTTTATTATTGTAAAATAGTAAATGGAAAATATTATGATAATAATGGTCATCAAGTTACCGAAGCTGCTTATAAGAAAGCTTGTTTACCAGTAGAATATGAATATGAATACAAAAAAGAAACTCAACAAGTAATTAAATATTCTGAATGGTCAGCTTGGTCAGAAACTTATGTAGCACCTTCATCAACAGTTGAAGTACAAGCAAAAGATGTTAAATATAGAAAATTAACTGGTTACAATGTAACAACAGAAGATGATTTAACAAAACCAATTGAAGCATGGGAAAATACAGTTGTAGCTTCTACTACTACTAAATCATGTGTAAGTTATAATGTAACATCAACAATTACTGGATATGAAGAATCATATGTAGGAACAGTAAAACTTACATCAGCTCCAACATCAACATCAACTACTAGATATGAGTATGTAGGTACTTATAATTGGTATTGTGATGGAGACTGTACATCAGGTACTGTATATTTATACAAAATGTATCAAAGAAAACCAGTTACATCTACAGGTTATACATGTGCAAAATATGATACATTTAAAACAGCATATGTAACTAAACAATTAGTTGTTACTGGATATCAAAAGAAAGAAACAAAAACACCTGTATATGATTATTATACAAAAACTCAATATAGATATAGAACAAAAACTATTACTCCAGGATCTATTAAAAGAACATATAGTTTCTATAATAACTTAGAATTATTAAATGCTGGATATACTTATACTGGAGCTAAAAGAGTAAAAGCAAATTAATTGAAAAGGGGCGATATTTATGGAAAAAATTAAATATTTATCAAAACAATTTAAAGCATTAGCATTAGTAGGGGCATTAGCCCTTACTAGTACTAGTTTTGGATGTGGACCATCTACTAAAGAACAACCAGAAGAAACTGAAATAACAACAGAAGCTAATGAAGAAACAACTGAAGTAGCTGAAGTTATAAATGATAATCAAAAATATTACGATGAAATAAATGCTACAGCTAATGATGTTGTAAACTTTGTTAATGATTCATTAGCAAAAGGTATGTTTACTTTAGAATTAACAGAAGAAAATAAAGAAGCTTTAGCAAAACAATTCTTAAATTATTATTTAATGTTAAATAAAAATGAATTATCAGGTATGTCATTTAGTATATTAAATCAAGATAATGATATGGTTGCTTTAGATATGATTAATGATTCAATGATAAGTGAACAATTTATTCAAGAACAAGCAATTGTATCTGAATCAGGTACTGAATTAAAACATGAAAATTTATTTAAAAATGAATCTGATAGAAAATTTATTCAAGATTTAGCTAGCACTGTAGCATCTATGCACACAGCTGTTAAAAATAATGATAAAGAATCATTAGATAGTTTAGCAAATCATGTAATAGAAATAAAAAATGGTTTAATAGAAGAAAATGCTTCATATTCTATGACATATGAACCAATGACAATTGATTTAGCTTTAATGTTAATTGATTCAGCTGATATGTTATATAATGGAGAAATTGTAAAAGATGATGAAGATTTAGCACAAATTCTTAATACATCTTTTGTAAGATGTGTAGATGGTGAATATGTTTCTGCTATGTCTGATGAAAGAATTATAGCCTTAGCTGCTGAATTAGAAGTTGAAGGTTACCAAACAATGACAAGGGAACAAATTCTTGAAGCAATAAGTAATTTACATCATGAAAATGTATCAGAAGTAAGTATTAGAAGTAGCGTAAGATCAATTTCTAAAGCCTTAATGGCTGAAGTATTAACAAATACAAGAATTGATGAATATAATGAAGAATATTCATATAAAGCAATAATTAAATTAATAGCTTCACAAATTGATTTATCTTTACAAGTTATTCCAACAGATACAATGAAAGATATTGTTAATAATAATCCAAATGGAGCAAATTTCTATAAAGGTGGAGACGAAACTGGTAAAACAACAGTTAAGAAAAATGTAAAACCTAAAGATGTTCCAGAAGATAAAAGAGTAGAAGATAAAACAACTACTAATTATGATTCAAATCAAACTACTGAAGATGCTGATGTAGTTAAAGATGCTCAAGATTCAAATGATGATTATATTAAAGGTAAAGGTGCAGGTATAACAGCTGGAGGGGTTGCAGCAAGTGCTCAATTAAAATCAACTGGAAAAATACCTGGAACTATAAGCGCAGCAAATGCACCATCAGTAAGTGGTTCTGAAAACTATGTTAAAGGATATAAAGAAGGATATGCTGAAGGATGGAATGCTTATGTATCAAGTGCTAAAAAATCTCAATCATCTAAAACAACTAGAACTGAAAAAGTAAAAGATTCTAAAGAAGAAAAAGTTACTGAATCAGCTCCTAGAAATATAGAGTCAACTGAAAAAACAACAGAAGCTCCAACAACAGAAGCTCCAACAACAGAAGCTCCAACAACAGATAGTAATACAATATTTGTTCCAATAGAAGGTGGAGAAGAAGAAATAATAGAAGAATCTGAAGTAATAGATTTATCAGAAAGACAAAAGCTTATTGAAGAATTAAAACAACAAAGAACTGAAATAAATAATTTATATGCTATGTATGGAGAAAGTGCAAAAAGAATGTAAAGAATTACATTCTTTTTTATATTTGTTTGACTTTGAAAATCAAATGTGTTATTATCATAATAGAGATAGTATAACAATAGGGAGGCATAATATGAAAGAAACATATGTATTTGATTATGTTAATGAAAATGAATTTCATAAACTTGAGAGATCACTTAAGAAATATAATATGTTAGCATATAAAAAATTGCATTTTGATTTTTATCCAAAATTAAAAGAAGGTAATTTTTTAGGAAAAGTGGTATCAACAAACAAAGAAAAAAATACAAAATCATATGAACTTAAATTACCAACAGATTCAATGTTTGCTAAAGTACATGGTGAAATAAAATTACATTATGTTGTTTATGAAAATGAAAAGACTGTTATGCTAGATAAATTAACTCCTGAAGATATACTAAGTGAAGGACATCAATCAGAACTTGTTACATATAAAGGTGTTATGGTGTCAAAAGAACATTCTGATAAAGATATGTTTAAAATAAATTTATTAAATATGATTAATAAATAAAAAAATATGGTGGGTGAGAAAATGAAAGATATTAATTTATTAACATCTAATGGAATAGATGTACAAAAAAGTTTAGAATTATTTGGGGATATGTCAGTTTATGATGAAACATTAGAAGAATTCTTAAATGGAGTTAATGAAAAATTAGCTAATTTAAAAAAATATAAAGAAGCTTCAGATATGGCTAATTATGCTATATATGCACATTCTTTAAAAAGTGATGCTAGATATTTAGGATTTACTAAGTTAGCTGAATTAGCTTTAGAACATGAAATGCAAGGTAAAGCAAATAATGTGGGATTTATTTATGATAATTATGATATTTTAATAGAAGAAACAAATAGAATAATTAATGTTACTAGCAATTATTTAGGAAGAACTAATAATCAACCAGTTGAAGTAAAGAAAAATGTTATTAAAGATGAAGCAATTTTAGTTGTTGATGATTCAGATTTAATAATAAATTTTATATCTAAAATATTTAATGATACATTTGAAGTTGTTATGGCTCATGATGGAAAAGAAGCTATAGATATTTTAACTACAACACTAGATAATAAAATAAAAGGTGTATTACTTGATTTAAATATGCCTGGTGTAAATGGATTTGAAGTATTAGATTATTTTAAGGATAATAATTTATTTGCTAAATATCCAGTTTCTATTATTACAGGCGCTGATGATAGAGATTCTATAGATAGAGCTTTTACATATCCAATTATTGATATGTTACAAAAACCTTTCAATGAAAGAGATGTAAAAAGAGTAGTAGAAAAAACTATAATGTATAAATAGTAGGAAATACCTACTATTTTTGTTAATTTGACAAATATTTGGTTTTAGTATAGAATATAGTATGTCTTTGGGACACAAAAGGAGTGTTATATGTTTAATAATAAAATAGAAGTATTAGTAAATTTATTTACTTTTGATAAAGGTGAAATAAAAGTATTATTACATAAAAAACAAGATGATCCATTTAAAGGATATTGGATGTTACCTAGTAATTTAATGTTGAATAAAGAAACATTAGAAGAATGTGCTGAGGCTACATTAAAAGAAAAATTAGGACTTACAGATATATATAAAGAAATATGTAATGTATTTAGTAATATTGATAGAATTCCTGATACAAGAATAGTAGGTATATCAGTACTTGGAATTATGGATACTGTAAAAGCTAATATGGAAATAGATTTAAAAGAAGAATATGAATGGTTTAATATTAATAATATTCCTAAAACAATATATGATAATGGTATTATAATTGAAGATACTATAGAAAAATTAAAAAAGGAATTATTAAATACTAAACTACTTAAAATATTTTTTCCTAGTGATTTTACATTACCAGAATTACAAAAATTATTTGAACAAATATTAAATAAAAAATTAGATAGAAGAAATTTTAGAAAAAAAATATTAAAATTAGATATTATAGAAGACACTAATGAAAAAAATGTATCTATGAGTGGAAGACCAGCTAAATTATATCGATTTAAAGAAATAGAAGATAAGGATTTATTTTAATGAATAATAAAGGTTTTGGATTACAAGAAGTATTAGTATTTATAGGTATTTCAATGTTTTTTCTAGTTGTAATTTCTTTATATTGGAATCAACAATTTGGTTCTAAAAAACTATATGATATAGAACCAACTGAAGAAGTAGAAGAAAAACAACAAATAGAAGATATAAAACCTGTAGAAATAGAAATACCTAATAATTACAAAGAATTAGAAAATAAATTAAAAGAAAGTTCTAAAAAGTATTCTTTTGATAAAACAGAGAGTACAATTATTTCTTTAAAAAAATTACAAGAAGATAATTTAATAGATAATTTAACTGATCCATTTGATAACAGTATATCATGTGATGGATATGTTGTTTATACAAGTGAAAATGAAGTATATACACCATATATTAGTTGTAATGGTATGTATACAACTGATTCATTTAATAGTGATTTTATAAAATAAAAATTTTTTTTAATTTTTAGTGTTTTACCTAATTAGAAATAAAATAAAAACAGATTTGCCAAATTTGCTTAGACAGATTTAAAAAATCTGTTTTATTTTTGATTTAAATTTGGCAAAACCCGCATTTGCATTCCCTCAAAATTTAGTATATTATCATTACTCGAGGAGGAAAAATATGAAAAAATTAATCAAAATAATTGTACTTGTAATTGTACTAAGTATAAGTAGAATAAATGGGGTAAAAGCAGAAACGTTCTATGAAGATAACTGGGTTAGTGGAGTATACGCAAATTTAGTAGATGGTGATTTTTCAAAACCACAACAAATGCGTTTTATAAGAAGAAAATTAAATAATATGGCATCCTATTGTTTAACACCAAGAGAAACAATTTATGAAACAGAAAATTATAATTCTTTAAGTTTAAGTAATATAAATATGTCTATAGAAAAATATATACGTTTAAGTGATATAGCGTATTTTGGATATGGATATCCTAATCATACATCTGATGAGTGGTATGCTATTACTCAATTTATGATATGGAGGGAAATGGAACCAAATATGGATATATTCTTTACTGATAAATTTAAAGGTAATAGAATATCTAGATTTGAGGCAGAAATGAATGAAATAGAAAATTTAATACGAAGATATCATACTGTGCCTAATTTTTCTAATTTAAATTTGTTACCAAATAAAACTTATGTATTTCATGATAAAAATAATGTGTTAGAAGATTATAAAATATATTCAAGTGAAGGAATAACTGCATTAAAAGAAGATAATAATTTAATTATTAAAACAGATAATATAGGAGATTATTATATAAAATTTGGAAAAGATGCTGATTTATATTATGCTCCATCTTATATACATAAAGCCAGTAAGGGGCAAGATATTTTAGTACCAGGTGCTACAACAAGTATGCAGATGCGAATAGATATAAAAGTTACTAAAGGTAGTTTAAAAATAAACAAACAAGATAGTGAAGATAATACTAACTTAGAAAACGCTAAATATGGTTTATATAAAAATAATGAATTAATAACTATTTTAATAACTGATAAAAATGGTAATGCTTCATATGATAATTTAGTATATGGAGATTATACACTAAAAGAAATAGAATCACCTAAAGGTTATTTAAAAGATAATAATATTTATAATGTTACTATTGATAAAGAGTTAACTACATTAAATTTAAAAGATAATATTATAAAAGCTAATTTAAATATTAAAAAAGTATTAAATAATGATATGGATATAAAAGAAGAAGCAAATATTAAATTTAATATTTATGATACTAATAATAAGTTAATTGATACTATTATAACCGATGAAAATGGATTAGCTAGTATAGAATTAAAATATGGTAAATATAAAATAGTTCAGTTAAATACAACATTAGGATATAAAAAGGTAGATGATTTTTACATAGAAATAAAAGATACAAATGATTTGAATTATACGTTAGAAGATAAGATAGTTAATTCTAAAATAAAAATATTAAAAAAAGATAGTGAATCATTAAAATTAATTGATACAGCACAATTTAAAATAAAAGATTTAATTAATGATACTTATCTAAATGATGGAGAAGTATTTACAACAAAAAATGGTATTATAGAATTAAATATAAAAGGTGGTAAATATAGTTTAGAAGAAATAAAATCACCTATAAATTATAATAAAAGTGAAGATTTAACATTTATTATAGATGAAGAATTAGATAATAAAGAATTAGTATTAGATGTTTATAATATAAGAAAAAAAGGTAAAATTAAGATTATTAAATTGGGTAAATATTTAAATAATAGTATTTTATTGTTAAAAGATGTACAATTTGAAATATATGATTCTAATAATAAATTAGTAGATATAATAACTTCTAATAAAGATGGAATTGCTTTATCAAAAGAATTAGAATTAGGTAAATATTATATTATAGAAAAAAGTACATTAGATAATTTTAAATTAGATAAAACTAAATATGAAATAGAATTAACAGATAATTTAGAAGATGACTTAATTATAAATAAAATAATAATTACTAATTATGAAAAAAAATCTATAGAAGATTCTATAGATAATAAAAGTAATTTAATAAATAATGAATTAACTAATACTTTAGAAATAAAAAATAAGAAAGAAGATAATATAGAAACAATTTATCCTACTACAAGTGATATTGATAGATATGTTTTCATAATTATAGGATATTTACTTTTTATAGGATTACTATATCTAATCGCAAGTATTAAAAATGAGAAATAAAGCATTAATACTAATAATTTTATCGATATTAATTTTTAATATTAATATGATAAAAACTAAAGAAAATATAATATATCATAATAAAATAATAGCTAAAATTAAAGATAGTCATAAAATAGATAAAGAATACTATGGATATATAGAAATACCAAAATATAATATAAGAAGATTAATTAAAAATGGTACAGAAAATAATATTTTAGATAAATATTATGTAGGTAAATTTAATATAAATAAAAACAATTTAATTGTACTAGCAGGCCATAATGTTAATATAGTATTTCATAAGATACATTATTTAAAAGAAAATGATTTAATATATATAAATAATAATAAATATATAGTTTATGATTATAAAGAGATAAATATAAATGACTATAGCTATATAAATAAAATATATGATAAAAAAACTATTATGCTTATTACTTGTACTAAAGATAAAAATAAAAGATATATCGTTTTAGCACAGTTAATAGAGTAATAGAAAAAGCTAAAAATGCATGTATTAATAGTATTTTAATGCTAATTATCATTTTAATCAAATGATTAAAATTGGATAGTGTAAAATTGTGTAAAATAATTGAAAAAGATCTTTAATTAATATACAATATAATCTATATTTGATATAATTTTTTATAGGAAGTAGGTGGAGAATATATGAAAAAAAATACTATAATAAGTTATTTATTTATTTTCTTCGTCTCATTTTGCTTTATTAGTAATGTAAAAGCAGTATATTCAGAAGATAGTTTTTTAAAAACAACAAATTATGAAACAGAATTAGCTAAATTTCCTGCTTCGTATCAAGAAAAAATAAAAGCATTACATAATATATATCCAAATGCTATATTTGTAAAACAAGATATGTTTTTTGATTGGAATAAATATAAAGAAGTACCAGTATCATGGAGTGATATGTTGAATGCTGAGAAGCAAAAAAAAAGAAGCGAAATAGAAGCAAGTGCCCCAGCTAATTATCGTACTTCAACTTGTGGAGAATACTCTGGTAGCAACTGTTCTTGGTATATAGCAATCGAAGAAGGAATATCTTATTATATGAACCCATATAATTTCTTAGATGAAAAACATGTATTTATGTTTCAATCACAATATTATAATAGTTCATATCAAACTGAAGCAGGTGTTGAAAAAATATTAGCAGGTACTTTTATGGCTAATAAAAATTGTCCTGGAAGTGATAAAACATATGCTAAAGTGTTGATGGAAGCTGCTGAAAAATATAGAATAAGTCCTTATTTGTTAGCTGCAAGATTAAGACAAGAAAATGGTTCAGGTACAAGTCCATTAGTTACAGGTAAATGTTTAACAACTGGTGAAAACTGTGTTAAATATTATAATTTTTTCAATATTCAAGCAAGTGGTACTACTAATGAAGAAAAAATAACTAATGGATTAAAATGTGCAAATGGTACATTAGTAAATGCTAAAAATCAAAAATTATGTAACGGTTATAATTGGACAACACCATATCTATCGATAATGGGTGGTTCTCAATTTTTATATAAAAAATATATTGGTGTTAATGATACATATAATGTAAAAGGACAAATGAATCTTTATTTACAAAAATGGGATGTATATGGGCCTGTTTATGGAGGACATCAATATATGCAAAATATAAGAGCTCCATATTATGAATCTGTAAGTTTATATAATTCATATACAGTTTATGACAACTATAAGAACTTTAATTATGTATTCTATATACCTATATTTACTGGAGCACCTAATTTAACTACTGGTCCTCTAGCATCAGGTGATGTAAATGGTGATGGAAAGATATCAGCATTAGATTATGTAAAAATTAAAAATCATATAATGGGAACAAATGTAATAACAGATGAAAATGTAATGAAAGCTGCTGATTACAATAATGATGGAAAAATATCAGCATTAGATTATGTAAAAATTAAAAATTATATTATGAATGGAGGAAATTAAAATGAATAAAAAAAGTATGTATTTAATTGGATTTATGTTTTATTTCTTCGTTTTTCCTTTCTGTGCTTCTGCAAGTGGTAGTATAGCGCCTAATAAAGGAAGCATTTCTATTACTCAAGGAGGAAGTTCATCATTTGTTATAAGTGCTAACAATGCTGCTGGAAAAGTATCTATTTCATCAAGTAATGGTTCTGTCGCATCAGTTTCAACATCATCAGGATGGTTAGATAATAATTCTATGACAGTAACAGTTACAGGAAATTCACCAGGAAGTGCAACTATAAATGTAACATTGAGTGATGCTGCAACTTATGATGAAGAAGAATTGGGAAATAGTTATAATATTGGGGTGACTGTTAATCCCGCTGGTTCTACCTCAACTAATACAAAATCAAACAATACATCAACTGCTAAAAAAGATACAAAATCAAATAATACTAAATTAGAAGAATTTGGTGTAAAAGATTATAAAATATCTCCAGAATTTAGTAATGATAAAAATGACTATACTTTAACAGTTCCAAACGATGTTAATAAAATAGAAATATATGCTGCTAGAAATAGTGATAAGCAAAAAGTAAATGGAACAGGTGAAAAAGAAGTTAAAGAAGGAGAAAACAAATTTGAAGTAGCAGTAATCGCTGAAGATGGAACTAAAAGAACTATTAATTTAACTGTAACAGTTGATTCAAAACCGATAGTGGTAAAAATAGATAATAAAGATTATACAGTAATAAAAAATAAAGATGAATTACCTTCTTTAGATATTGAACATGAAGATATGACATTGACTTTAGAAGAACAAGAAGTTCCTGCTTATCGTATAGATAAATTAAATTATGTTTTAATTGGTTTAAAAGATAATGAAGGAAATATTAATTTATATAAATTTGATTCATATAAAGATGATGAAAAAGAACCAGAATATCATTTATTTAAATATTTAAAAACAAATGGAATATTATTTGTAAGAATGGATTTTCCTAAAAATAAAATACCTAAAAATTATAAAAAATATACAGAAGAAATAAATGGAGAAAAAATAGAAGTATATAAATTAAATCAAAGTTCTAAATATAGCTTAATATATGGAATTAATATTGAAACAGGAAAAGAAAATATATATAGATATGATAGTGTAGAAAATACTTTACAAATATTTGAAAGAGAAGAAGCAAAAAAATTAGAGGCTAAAGTATTAAGAAGAGAAAAATTAATATTAATATTAGGTGGAGTAATTGTAATGTTAGTTTTATTTACAACTATCGGTTTTACTAAAAAACCAAAAATAAAGATAGCAAAAGAAACTATTGAATCAGATGATAATTTAACTAAGAAAGATATTAAAAAAATTGAAAAAGAAACAAAAAAGCAAGAAAAAAAGAATAGGAAAAGACAAAAAAAAGGAGAACCTGATATGTAAAGGTTCTTTTTCTTTGATTGACTATTATATAAATATTATGGTATAATTTTTATATTAAAATGGTGATGATTAATGAAAGAAGATAAAATTAAAAATATATTAATATATCTAATGACTATGAGTAGTATTATAATATTATCAATATTACTTACATCTAGTTATCGTAAAACAACTGATCCAAAAGAATACTATGAAGTCTATTTAGATGGAGAAGTAATAGGTGCGGTTAATTCAAAACAAGAATTAGAAAATTATATAGATATAAATAATCAAAAATATAAAAATAAATATAAAGTAAAAAGGGTTTATTCCCCAGAAGGACTTTCTATTGAAAAAAAGCTAACTTATAAAGAAGAGATAAAATCAGTAGAAGAAGTATACAATATTATTCAAGAAAGAAGACCATTTACTATAAGCGGTTATCAATTTACAATAAATACAACTATTAAAAATAAAGATAAAGAAGAAAATAAAAAAAATAAAGTATATGTAACAAATAGTAAGATATTTGATGAAGCTGTTGTTAATTTATTTAAAACCTATGTAGGTACAGATGCCTATCAAGCATATGCAGATGAAACTCAAGAAGCTATTACAACAACAGGTACTTACATTGATAATGTTTATTTAAAAGATAATATAACTATTAAGAAAACTAAGATACCAGTATCAGAAAAAATATATAGTGATTCGTCTAAATTATCCCAATATTTATTGTTTGGTAAAGAAAATAAAAAGACAAATTATATTGTTAAAGCAGGAGATACAATTGATACAGTAGCATTTGCTAATAAGATAAGTGTAGAAGAATTCTTATTATCAAATCCATCATTTACAAGTTCAAAAAGTTTGTTATTTCCTGGTCAACAAGTTGTAATTGGGATGACTGATCCTCAAGTAGAAGTAGTAGTAGAACAATCAGTTGTTAAAGATGAAGTAAATAAATTTAAAACAGTTGAAAGATATGACTCATCTAAACAAGTTGGTGATGATCAAGTTATTCAAAAAGGAGAAAATGGTCTAGAACGTATAAGTCAAAAAGTGGAAATAACAAATGGTAATATCACATATATAAAACCAGTTAGTAAAAAAGAACTTAAACCAGCTACTGATAAAATTATTGTATATGGACAAAAACAAGTATCAGGTGTTGGATCTACTAAATCTTGGGGATGGCCAACAAACAGTGGTTATACAATATCTTCTAACTATGGATACCGTATAGATCCATTTTCAAGAAGACGTAATTTACATACTGGTATAGATATTTCAGGTACTGGATATGGTTCACCTGTATATGCTGTTAATAATGGTACAATTATTACGGTAGCATCTCATTATTCATATGGTAATTATATTGTAATAAATCATAATAATGGATACTTTACTCTATATGCTCATATGTCTAGATTTAATCCTTCATCAAAAGTAGGTGTCAATGTAACTAGAGGGCAAATAATTGGTTATATTGGTCAAACTGGTAGTGCTACAGGACCTCACTTACACTTAGAAGTATGGCAAGGAGGAGCTCCATATAAAAGGGGTGCTGTAAGATTAAGCCCATGGGTATTATATAATTAAAACATACTATATTAGTATGTTTTCTTGTGCTTTAATATTTAAATTATCTTTTATTAATTCATATTCATTTTCATCTATTTCAAAAATATAAGTAATCTTATCATTAAATTCTTTTTTAATAATATTAGAATTTTTAAGTAAATTATCAATTTTTTTAGTATCATCATAATCAAATTCAATTGTTACTTTATAACCTTTTATTAATTCTTTTATTTCGCTTTTTAATAAAGTTTCTGTAACTGATTTAGTATAAGCTCTAACCAATCCTCCAGCACCCAATTTAATTCCTCCAAAATATCTTACAACAATACATAATATATGATTTAAATCATTATTTTCTAAAACATTTAAAATAGGAACACCAGCTGTACCAGATGGTTCTTTATCATCATTAAATTTTTTAATATTATCTAATATATATGCATAACAGTGATGAGTCGCATCTTTATATTCGTTTTTGATATAAGTAATAGTATCATTTATATCATTAATATTATCAACTTTAAATAAATAACATATAAATTTTGATTTATTTATTATAATAGTATTAGTTATATTATTTTTTATTGATTTCATAAAATCACCAATTTAATTGTATCATATTATGGTATAATTAAAAAGAGGTGTTTAATATGAGTGAGAGAAAAGTTAATAAAGAAAGAATAGAAATTTTAATAAATGAATTAACAAGTGGGATTACTAAATGTGATACTTTATGGGAACCAGGTCATGATTTAACAGGTGAAGCAGAAGCAATGTATTTTTTAGAACTTGGAAAATTTTTTGAAACATCTTTATCTAGACATATTGTAAAAAGAAAACAAGATATTTATGAAGGTGAATTTAAGACAAAAAAAATGATAAAAAACAGGTGATATATATGGATTTAATTAAAAAAAAATTAGAATTACTTCCTGATAGTCCAGGATGTTATCTAATGAAAAATAAAGATAATGTAATAATTTATGTTGGTAAAGCTAAAAAATTAAAAAGAAGAGTTTCTTCATATTTTAATAGAATACATACTGGTAAAACAGCTAAATTAGTAAGTGAAATAGTTGATTTTGAATATATAGTAGTAGGTAGTGAAACGGAATCATTAATACTAGAAATAAATTTAATAAAAAAATATGATCCAAAATATAATATATTACTTAGAGATGATAAATCATATCCATATATAGAACTAACAAATGAAGTAACACCTAGACTTTCAATTGTAAGACATTTAGGAAGAAAGAAAAATAAAGATAGATTATATGGACCTTATCCTAATGTTACTGCAGCTAGAGAAGTAGTTAATTTATTAAATAGAATTTATCCTTTAAGAAAATGCAAGACATATCCTAAAAAAACATGTTTATATTATCACATTGGACAATGTCTAGGATATTGTGTATATGATATAGAAAAAAATAAAATAAAAGAAATGGAAAAAGAAATTATTGAATTTTTAAAAGGTAATTTTGAAAATGTTGAAAAAAAATTAACTGACAAAATGAATAATTATTCTAAAAATTTAGAATTTGAAAAAGCTAAAGAAATAAAAGAATTATTAGATTATATTAAAATAACATTAACTAAACAAAAAATAGAAGTAGATAATGTAGATCGTGATGTAGTTGGATATTATGAGTTTAAAGGCTATTTAAGTATTCAAGTATTTTTTATAAGAAATGGTAGAATTCAAGGTAGAATATCTAAAGTAATTGAAATAGTAGATAATATAGATGAGGAATTAACACGTTTTATCGCAACATTTTATTCTAAAGAAGTGCTTGTTCCAAAAGAAATATTAGTACCTGATATAGTAGATAAAAAAATATTAGAAAACTATTTAAATACTCATGTATTAATACCACAAAAAGGTATTAAAAATAAACTAATTGAAATGGCGAGTGAAAACGCTAAAATAAAAATAGAAAATGATTATGAATTAATTAAAAAAGATGAAGATAGAACTTATAATGCTAATCAAGAATTAATGAATATTTTAAACTTAGATAAATTAGATAGAATAGAATTATTTGATAATGCCCATTTATTTGGTACTTATAATGTATCAGGAATGGTTGTATTTAAAAGCGGTAAACCATCAAAATCAGATTATCGTAAATATAAAATATCAGTAGATCAAAATGATGATTATGGAACAATGAGAGAAGTAATTTATCGTAGATATTTTAGAGTACTTAAAGATGATTTAGAAAGACCAGATTTAATTATTGTAGATGGTGGAATAGGACAAATTAATGTAGCACGTGATGTAATAAATAGTTTAAATATGAATATTAAAGTAGTAGGACTTAAAAAAGATAATAAACATACTACTGAAGCATTACTTGCTAATGATCCAATAGAAGAGATAAAAATTGATAAAAAAAGCAATTTATTTTACTATTTAGAGAGAATGCAAGATGAAGTCCATAATTTTACTATAAGTTATCATAAACAAATAAGAAGTAAAGGTGCTATATCAAGTATCCTTGATAATATTGAAGGAATTGGTCCTAAAAGAAAACAAGAATTACTTAAAAAATATAAAACAATTACTAAAATGAAAGAAGCTTCTTTAGAAGAATTAACTAAAATATTACCACATGATGTAGCAGTTAATTTAAATATATATTTAAATGAAAAAGATTAATTTAATCTTTTTTGTTATTTATATAAAAACTTGGGATTTTATTGACAAATCTTATTATTTTTGTTAGTATATAATGCAAAAAAAGGGGGATAACTATGGGAAGAACTTTACAAACTATTTATGAATATTTAAGAGAATATTCTGAAGAAGAAATAGAAAATGTTATTTCAATGTTAACAGCAGATGAAAAATCTATTATTTTAAAACGTTATGGTCTTGATTTACATAATCCAGTAACAAGTGATTTATGGTCAAAAGAAGATTCTAGAAAATTTTATGGATGTATTATTCCAAAGATGAGAAGATTATTACATGAACAAAGAGAAAATCCTAAAAATTTTGATGAATTAGAAGAAGTTGAAACTAAAACATTAGAAGAAAATATTGAAATAAAAACACCAGAAGAAAGTGTTGAAACTAAAACATCAGAAGAATTATTATTACAAATGCTAGATGAAGAAAAAAGTAAAAATGAAATTTGTAAAATATTAAATATAACTTATCAAGAATTATATGAAACATTATTAGAATTAAAAAATAGAGGAATTATGATTAGAAAAAATTATTATTCTGATGGTACTATTAAATATGGTAAAATAACATATATGAATGATTTTAAAAATAATAATGGATTTATACAAAATCAAACTCGTACAATAATAACTGATAATAATGAAAACGATTTAAAATTTTTAGTTATATCTGACTTACATTTTGGAAATGAATTAGAAAGATTAGATTTAATAGATAGAGCATATAATTATTGTATAAAAAATGGAATAAATATTATACTATGTGGTGGTGATTTAATAGATGGTCATATACAAAATTCTTTATCACATCAAAAAATATCTAATATATATGAACAAATTGATTATTTTATAAAAAATTATCCATATGATAAAAATATTTTAACATTTAGTGTTGCTGGTGATCATGATTTTACTGCTTTTGTAAATGATTCAATAAATATAATTGAAATATGTAATAACTACCGTCATGATATTATAATAGGTGGTTATAATAATGCGATGATTAATTTAAAAAATGATCAAATTCATTTATACCATCATATTACTGGTGGAAAAATAGATGATACCAAAAGACAAAGACATATTACTTTACATGGTCATTCACATAAATATAAAACTACCTTTATTGATAACAAATTAAATATAGCAATTCCTACATTATCAAATATAATGAATTTAATGCCTAGTGTATTAGAGTTAAATCTAAAATTTAGTAATGAATATGGATGTATAGAAAATGCTATAGTAAAAAATATTTATTTTGCATCAGAAGATATAATATTAAGTGAATCTGAATTTAAATTTAATAGAGATACTTCAAACACATTAATTAATAATATAGAACCATATAAATCTAAAATATTAAAGAAAACTAGTAATAGATTATCACAAATAGATAAATTTAATCAAAAATATGGAGATTTATTAAGAAAAGATTAATTTAATCTTTTTTTTGTTATAAAAAGTAGAAAAATATTATGTTTTTTGATAAAATATAGGCAGGTGATTTTATGTCAAAGATTCTTGTAATACCAAATAGTAAAGAACAAATAAAACATTTGATGAATAAAGTAGATGGATTTATCATAGGACTTAAAGATATGAGTGTTAATTTACCTACTTATTTTAATCTATTTGAAATAAAAGAGATAAGTGAATTACTAAGTGATAATAATAAAGAGTTATTTGTATCTTTAAATAAAAATATGCATAATAGTGATTTAGAATATTTAAAAGAAATTTTAACAGAATTTGATAATTATAATATAAAAGGAATACTTTATTATGATGTTGGAATAGTTAATTTAAAAAAAGAATTAAATATAAAAACTGATTTAGTATTTTCTGAAGAACATGCTGTAACTAATTATGCTACTATAAATTATTGGAATAATATGGGTGCTAATTATGCTTATTTATCACAAGAAATAACTTTACATGAAATAATAGAAATACATGAAAATTCTAATTCACAAATACTTGTACAAGTATTTGGATATACACCTATGTTTGTAAGTGAAAGAAAACTAATTACTAATTATAAAAAATATTTTAATTTATCTGATAATAGTGATAAATATTATATCGAAAAAGAAAATAAAAAATATCCTATTTTAGAAGATAAATATACTACTCAAGTATATACTAATTATGTATTGGAAGCTATTGATGAAATAAAAGAATTAGAAAAAGATAATATTGAATATTTAGTATTTAATAGCTTTTTAATAGAAGATGATATATTTGAATATGTAGTAAGTAGTTATAAATTTATTACAAGTAAAGATATTGAAAAATTAATAAAAAATAGTGATAAAGGATTTTTATATAAAGAAACTATTTATAAGGTGAAGAATTATGAAAAATAAACCAGAATTACTTGCTCCAGCTGGAGATTTAGAAAGACTTAAAATTGCGGTTCTTTATGGAGCAGATGCTGTATATATAGGAGGACCTATTTTAGGGCTTAGAGCAAATGCTATAAATTTTACATTTGATGAAATAAAAGAAGGAGTAGAATTTGCTCATAAACATAATGCTAGAGTACATGTTACCGTAAATATTGTACTTCATAATAAAGAAATAAAAGAAGTAATAAAATACTTAAAAAAATTAGATGAATTAAATGTAGATGCTATAATAGTTAGTGATCCTACTATAATAGAACTTGCAAAACAATATACTAATTTAGAAATCCATTTATCAACTCAAAAATCAACACTTAATATAGAAGCTTGTAAATTTTTTAAAGAACAAGGTGTAAAAAGGATAGTACTTGGTAGAGAAGCAACTAAAACTGATATTAAAGAAATTATTGATAATGTAGACATTGATATTGAATGTTTTATTCATGGAGCTATGTGTTCTGCTATAAGTGGTAGATGTGTTTTATCTAATGTATTTACAGGAAGAGATGCCAATCGTGGTGGATGTGCTCAAATATGTAGATGGGATTTTGATTTAAAAAATGATAAAGATGAATTAATAGAAGGAGAAAAACCATTTACTTTTTGTGCTAAAGATTTATCAATGTTAAAATATATTCCTGATATGATTGATTTAGGTATAAAATCATTCAAAATAGAAGGAAGAATGCGTTCTATTTATTATATCGCAACTGTAGTTGATATTTATAGAAGAGTAATTGATTCATATTGTAATAATCCAGATACTTATCTTTTAAATGAAAATTATGAAAAAATACTTAGAAATGTCGCAAATCGTGATGCAGTGCCACAATTCTTTAATGGATTTAAAGAAGGAAATTACTATAATGGTAGAGAAGAAGTATCTAATCAAGATTTTTTAGGTATTATATTAGATTATAATGAAGAAACTGGTATTGCTACTATAGAACAACGAAATTATTTTAAAATTGGTGATGAAATAGAAATATTTGGACCAAATAGTAATATAATAGATATAACTATAGATAAAATATGGGATGAAGATGATAATTTAATTGATATAGTAAGACATCCAAGACAAATAGTTAAACTAAAAATAGATGAAAAAGTAAATAAATATAACATGATTAGACGAAAACTTGACAAAACAAATAAATTATAGTATTATTTTGAGGTACAAAATAAAATTAAGAAAAGAAAGCGTGATAAATATGTCAAATGCAAAAGAAGTATATATAACAAATGAAGGTTTAGAAAAAATGAAATCTGAACTTGAATATTTAAAGATGGAAAAAAGACCTGAAATAATTCAAGCTTTAAAAGAAGCAAGAGCTTTAGGTGATTTATCAGAGAATGCAGAGTATGATGCTGCAAGAGCAGCTCAAGCTGAAGTAGAAAACAAAATAACAGAATTAGAAACAATGATTGAACATGCTGTTATTATTTCTGAGAAAAAAACTGATAAAGTATCTATTGGAAGTTGTGTTAAAATAAAATATGTAGATGATAATGAAGAAGAAGAATTTACTATTGTTGGTAGCAAAGAAGCAGATCCATTTGATAATAAAATATCAAATGAATCACCAATAGCTCAAGCTTTACTTAATAAAAAAGTTAAAGATATTGTTTCAGTTGATAGTCCAAATGGAAAATATGATGTAGAAATTTTAGAAATAAAATAACTAGAAATCTAGTTATTTTACTTGTATTTATTAAAAAAATATTATATACTATATAGGTATTGAAGGAGGATTATATATGGCAAAAAATATAAAAGAAATAACAGTTAAAATTGAAGGAAAAGAATGGACAGATGCTATTGATAAAGCATTTCAAAAAGCAAATAAAGATGCTAGAATTGATGGATTTAGAAAAGGAAAAGCACCTAAAGATGTATTTTTAAAAAAATATGGTGAAACAAATCTATGGTTAGATGCTGCTGATACTGTACTTGAAGGAGCATACAAAAAAGTATTAGAAGAAAATAAAGATTTAGAAATAGTTGCTCAACCAGAAATTAGTTTAAAATCAATAACAGGTGAATATGTAGAATTTCTATTTACTATAACTTCAAGACCAGAAGTTAAATTAGGAAAATATACTAAATTAGGAATTAAAAAGGAAAGTATTAAAGTATCTAAAGAAGAAATAGATAATGCCATAAAAGAATTACAAAGTAGATATGCTGAAATGGAAACAAAAGATGGCAAAGTAGAAAAAGGTGATACTGCTGTAATTGATTTTGAAGGATTTAAAGATGGTGTTGCTTTCGAAGGCGGAAAAGGAGAAAACTATTCACTTGAAATAGGATCAAATACATTTATTCCAGGTTTTGAAGATCAAATAATTGGAATGAAAAAAGATGAAGAAAAAGATATAAATGTTACTTTCCCAGAAGAATATCATTCAGAAGAATTAAAAGGACAACCAGTTGTATTTAAAGTAAAAGTAAATGAAATAAAAACAACTGTACTTCCTAAAATGGATAAAGATTTCTTTGATGATATAGCTATGGAAGGTGTAGATTCAGAAGAATCACTTCGTGAAGCATTAGAAACAAATATTAAAACACATAAAGAACATCATGCAGAAGAACATTTTATTGATGAAGTTTTAGATAAAGCAATTAGTAATATGGAAGTAGAAGTTCCAGAAGTAATGATAAATGACGAAGTAAATCGTATGTTAAATCAATATGAAGAAAATTTAAAAATGCAAGGAATTACTTTAGAACAATTCTATCAGTTTACTAATTCAGATGAACCTGCTTTAAAAGATCAAATGAAACCTGAAGCAGAAAAAAGAGTAAAATCAAGATTTCTACTTGAAGAAGTAAGAAAAGCAGAAAAAATAGAAGTAACAGATAGTGATGCTAAAAAAGAAGCTAAAGAATTAGCTAAAAAATATCAAATGGAAGAAAAACAATTTTTAGACTTATTTGGTGGTATTGAAATGGTTAAATATGATTTAGAAATGAGAAAAGCAATTGAATTCTTAAAAGATAATAATTAGGATATTGTTAAATATCCTTTTTTTGTGGTATAATCATTATAGTAGAATAGTAGGCAGGTGGGTATATGAAAAAATTAATATTAGTAGATGGTAACAACTTAATATTTAGAAGTTATTATGCTACAGCATACACAGGTAATCTTATGAAAAATTCTAAAGGATTTCCTACAAATGCATTATATGGCTTTATTAACATGATAAATAAAATAATTGAAGAAGAAAAACCACAATATATGATAGTTGCTTTTGACAAAGGTAAAACTTTTAGACATGAAAAATATGCATATTATAAAGCAGGTAGAATAGAAACACCAGATGAATTAAAATTACAAATGCCTAAGGCAAAAGAATTACTTACTATAATGGGTATTAAATATTATGAAATAGATAATTATGAAGCAGATGATATTATTGGAACATTTGCTAAATACTGTGATATAGAACCTGATTTTATAGGAACAATTGTAAGTAGTGATAAAGATTTATTACAACTTATAAGTGATGATATAGAAATAAAATTATTAAAACAAAAAGACTATATTAGATATAATAAAGAATCATTTAAATTAGATTATGGTATAGAACCTATCAATATAATAGATTTAAAAGCCTTAATGGGAGATTCATCAGATAATATACCAGGAGTAAAAGGTATTGGTGAAAAAACAGCTTTAAAATTATTACATGAATATAAAACATTAGATGGTATATATGAAAATATTGATAATATAAAAGGAAGTTTAAAAGATAAATTAATTAATGATAAAGAAAATGCTTACTATAGTTATGAACTTGCTACTATATATAAAGATGTACCTATGGATATAAATATATATGATTTAGAAGTAAAAGAAGTAAATACTGAGAAATTATTAGAATATTATGAAGATTTAGAATTTTATTCTTTAATAAAAAAATTAAATATCAAAAAAGAAATAAAAGAAGAAGAATTTGTAATAGTAAATAAAATAGAAGATATAAGTATTAAAGAAGATTCAGCTTTTTATATAGAACTTGATAATACAAATTATCATAAAGCTAATATAAAAAGTATGACTATATCTAATAAAGAAAATAATTATTATATAACTGCTGAATTAATAGAAGAAGTAATAAAAAAATATAACAATTATTTAAAATATACTTATGATTTTAAAAAGCATTATGTATCTTTAAAATGGAAAGATATTGAACTATCAAATGTAGAATTTGATACAATGATTGCGGCTTCTATTTTAGATTATAATATAAAAGATGATATAGCTAATTTATCTAATTCATTAGGATATGATATACCTTTTTATGAAGAAATAAAAAAAGAACAAGAATTAGATAAATATATGGAAATAGAAATAAAAAAAGCTAAATTTATCTATGAAACTTATAATTTATTAAATGAAAAAATAGAAGAAAAAGACTTAAAATATTTATTATATGAAATAGAAATGCCTTTATCTTTAGTGCTTGGTGATATGGAATATACAGGAGTTAATGTATCAAAAGAAGAACTAATAAATATGGGTGAAGAATTAAAAATAAAGATGGAATTATTAGAAAAAGATATATATAATTTATCTGGAGATGAGTTTAATATATCAAGTCCTAAACAATTAGGAGAAGTATTGTTTGAAAAATTAGGATTACCAAATGGTAAAAAAAATAAATCTGGTTATTCGACAAGTGCAGATGTATTAGAAAAATTAAAAGATAAACATCCTATTATAAATAAAATAATTGAATATAGAATGGTAACAAAATTATATACAACATATGTTGAAGGATTATTAAATACTATTCATTCTGATAATAAAATACATACTATTTATACCCAAGTATTAACTAGAACAGGAAGATTATCTAGTATTGAACCAAATTTACAAAATATTCCAATTAGGTATGAGTATGGCAAATTAATAAGAAAAGCTTTTATACCAAGTAATTATTCTATTATTATGAGTAGTGATTATTCACAAATAGAACTTAGATTATTATCACATATAGCAAATGTAGAATCATTAATAGAAGCATTTAAAAGTGATATAGATATTCATACTAAAACAGCGAGTGATATTTTTCATATAGATAAATCAGATGTTACAAAAGAAATGCGTAGAATTGCCAAAGCAGTTAATTTTGGAATTATATATGGTATAAGTGGATATGGATTAGCTGAAAACATCCATACAACCACTAAAGAAGCAAATGAATTTATAAATAGTTATTTAGAAACTTATCCAGGAATAAAAGAATATATGGATAAAACTATTAAAGAAGCTCATGAATTAGGTTATGTTAAAACATTAATGGGAAGAATAAGAAATATACCAGAATTAAATAATAAAAATTATATGATTAGACAAGCCGGTGAACGTATAGCGCTAAATACTCCTATTCAAGGAACAAGTGCTGATATAATTAAAAAAGCTATGGTAGATATTTATAGAGAATTTAAAAAACATAATATAAAATCTAAAATGATAATACAAGTTCATGATGAATTAGTATTTGATATGTTAAAAGAGGAAGAAAAACAAGTTATAGAAATAGTTAAAAATTGTATGGAAAATGTCTATAAATTTAATGTTCCATTAAAAGTAGATATAGAAACTGGTATAAATTGGTATCAAGCAAAGTAGGTGAATTATGAATAATGTAAATTCGTTAAAAGATGCAATCGATATAACATTATTAAGATTAAATTATAATAAAGATGATATTGATATTATAAAAAAATTAATTAATAAAGCTTTAGTTGGTGAAACTATCTATTTTACTAGTGCTTATGGCGCTAGAGAATATGTAAAAAATATAACCAAAGAAGAATTATTAAAAGAATTAATTACAGTATCAAAAAGTAATTCAACTGAAATAAATGAAGTTATTAATTCTTATATTGATAATTGTTTTAAATCAAAAGAAAATGTTAATAGTATAGCAGATAGTGATTTAGATAAAATATCTAAAAAATTACGCTATTTTAGTACAATATCATCAAATGATGAAGAATTTAATAGTAATATTTGGAATTATTTTACAAATGTATTTGTTGGAAAAGAAGAAAATATATCATTAAAAGAAATAAGAGATGATATGATATCTGCCGCTATAAATAGTGCTAATTTGTGTTATGGTGATAAAGATAGAATAAAACCAGTAGATAAAAATAGTAAAGATATTACACAAATGGATGCCGTTATATTAGCTAAAGATTTTGCTGATAATGAAGAAATAGATCAGTTATATAAAAATATTAATAGTAATCAAATATTTTCAGGAGTATTACTTCAAAATTTATTTGATTATACTTATTTTAAAAAGGACTTAATTAATAAAAAAATATGTAAAGATATTGATAAAGAATTAGAAAATATAAAAGATTTAAAAGAAAAAGCAGATGCATTATTAAAAATAATTAATGGTAAAAAAACAAAAAATATAAATTTATCAAGAAATAAAGTATTAAAAGGATTATTAATTAATACATTAAATTTAAGTATATATACTAATAATAAAAAAAGTATTGATTATGATGAAAAAAAGCTATATATAGGAAATTCTATGGAATATAATGATGAAATAATAAAAAATAGAATAATAACTAATAATAAATTGGCAACTACAATATTAGAAAATAATTTTAATAATTTTAATGATAAAGAATTATATTTTTTAACAAATATATATGTAATAAGTAGATCAATAGAAGAAAATAAAAAGAAATTAAATAACTCTATATATTTCGGTAGTGAAGAACAAATAAAAGTATACCAATTATTAAATGATAAAGAATATGATTTATCTGAATCTAAAAAAAAGGTTGCTTAAAATATTATTAAATGATAAAATAAATATATAAATCGTTGATGAAGAATAGTAATAAATAAACTATTTATAGAGAGTTAGTGGAAGGTGTAAACTAATAATGGAATATTTATGAATCTACTTCTAAGTGAAATGTAAACATTTTCGGTTAATACCGTTATCTAAATTAAGACCAAATAGGATGGTACCGTCTATAATAGACTCCTATATATTGGTCTTTTTGTTTTTTTTGGAGGATGTATGAATAATTTAAGTAAATATTTTGATTTAGAAGAATTAAAAGAATTAGATGAATATGATAGGGCACTTATAATAGTAAATGAATTATTTAAAGATATAACAGATAAAGAAGGAGCACCTTATTTAAATCATTTATATTATGTAAGTGATAATTTAGATACAGATTTAGAAAAAACAGTAGGTTTATTACATGATACTATAGAAGATACTGATATAACATTTGATGATTTAATAGAAGTTAATTTTAGTAATGAAGTAATTGAAGCATTAAAACATGTTACTAAAATAAAAGGTGAATTATATCCTGATTTTATTGATAGAATAATAAATAGTAATAATTTAATCGCTTTAAAAGTAAAAATAAAAGATATGAAAAATAATATGGATCCTGTTAGATTAAATAAACTTGATTCTAAAATAAAAGAAAAACTTGAAAATAAATATAAACCAGAATATAAAAAATTAATTAAAAAGTTAGGAGAGATAAAATGATAGATATAAAATTAATAAGAGAAAATAAAGAATTAGTAAAAGAAAATATCAAAAGAAAATTTCAAGATCATAAATTACCTTTAGTAGATGAAATAGAAAAACTTGATATAGAATTTCGTAAAATAAAGACTGAAGGTGATGAATTAAGAAATTTAAAAAATGAAAAAAGTAAACAAATAGGTATTTTAATGAAAGATAATAAAATTGATGAAGCAAATAATTTAAAAGAAGAAATATCTAAATATGGAAATAAAATAGAAGAATTAACTAAAAAAGAAGAAGAATTAGAAAATACTATAAGAGAAAAAATGTATTTAATTCCCAACATTGTAGCAGATGATGTACCAGTAGGTAAAGATGATTCATGTAATGTTGAAGAGCAACGATTTGGAGAACCAAAAGTACCTAATTTTGAAATACCTTATCATGCTGATATAATGGCTAAATTTAATGGACTTGATAAAGACGCCGCAGCACGTGTTACAGGAAATGGTTTTTATTATTTAATGGGTGATATAGCTCGTCTTCATTCAGCAGTACTTGCATACGCTAGAGATTTTATGATTGATAAAGGATTTACATATTGTATTCCACCATATATGATTAGAAGTGATGCTGTAAATGGAGTTATGTCATTTGAAGAAAAAGAAGCAATGATGTATAAAATAGAAGGAGAAGATTTATATTTAATAGGAACTTCTGAACATTCTATGATTGCTAAATTTAAAGATCAATTATTAAAAGAAGAAGAATTACCTATTACAATGACTTCTTATTCTCCATGTTTTAGAAAAGAAGTAGGAGCACATGGAATAGAAGAGAGAGGAATATATCGTATTCATCAATTTGAAAAACAAGAAATGATTGTTGTATGTAAACCAGAAGATAGTGAATCATGGTATGAAAAAATGTGGCAGTTTTCAGTAGAATTATTTAGAACACTTGATATTCCAGTTCGTAAATTAGTTTGCTGTACAGGTGATTTAGCGGATTTAAAATATCGTTCATGTGATATTGAAGCATGGAGTCCTAGACAACAAAAATATTTTGAAGTATGTTCATGTTCTAATTTAACAGATGCTCAAGCAAGAAGACTTGGTATTAGATATAAAGACAAAGATGGTAATAAAGTGTATGCACATACACTAAATAATACAGTAATCGCACCTCCAAGAATGTTAATTGCCTTCTTAGAAAATAACTTAAATGAAGATGGATCAATAAATATACCAGAACCACTTAGACCATATATGGGTTTTAAAGAAAAAATAGAAGTATAGATAATTCTATACTTTTTCTTGTATTTTTAGCCTTAAAATGATAAGATAAATATAGATGTAAAATTCAGGTGGTTTTATGGGAAGTAGTTTATTAAAAAGAAATATTTTAGATAATTTAGAATTATTAAAAATAACTCATCAATATCAAGATATTATTTATTATGCTGGCGATGATTTAGTGAAATTAAAAATAAATTATAATTTAAATTTTATTGAATATAAACTTTTATTAAATGATAAACTTTTATTCTTAAAACAAGAAGGTAAAAATATTAACAAAGAAGAGTATCATATATTAGATGGATGTATTTATAATAATTTAAACGAAGATTGTAATTTAATATATAAACAAAATAATGATTTACAAATAAATACAGTAGATGCATTATTAGAAATATTTAAAATAAATAGCCTACTTGAAGATGTAATTGATTCAAGTGAGGATGAATATTTAAATAAAAAAATAAAAATAAAAACAGAAATATAGAATAATCTATATTTTTCTTGTCTTTTTTTAAGTATAATGTTAATATATACTGTATAAATTCGGAGGTTTTCATGGGAAATAGTTTACTTAGAAAAGATGTTTTAGATCGATTAAAAATATTTAATGGAAAAATTAAATATAAAGATAGAAATGATATATTAGTTTTAGAAGGTATATACAAAAAAATACCTAATGAAATGGAAGAAATAGTATATAAATTCTTTTTAAATGATAAAATTTTATTATTAAAAACAAAAGGATATCAAAATAATGGAGGATATAGATGGAATAAAGAAGAATTTTATATATTAGATGGATATATTTATAATGATTTAAACTCAAATTCTGAAGCAATTTTTCATAAAGATGGATATATTTATTCAAATGACAGAGTATCTGGTAATAATGTTAATTATGAGGTTAATGATAATCTATTTGTAGCAATTCCGAGTCTTTCTTTAATTAATGTTTATTATGATTTTAAAACAAAAGAAATAGGTATAATGATAAATGATAGAAAATATAAAATAGATGAAAATATTGATATTGAAGTCCAAGTAAAAACTTTCTTAGAAGATTATTATAATAAAGTGGAAGATATAAAATCAAAAATAAAAGTGTTATTAACTGATGAAATATTTAATAAACAAAAAAGTGAAAAATGTTACAAAATAATAGGTAATACTATTGATGAATACTTAAATTTAGAATTATCATCTAATCAATTAGATAATATAATAAATGAAATTAACAATATTAGATTTATTTATGATAATTATATTGATTATAAATATAATGCTGAGATAAAATTATCTAAAATATATAAAGTTAGTACCTTAATGGAAAGATTATTAATAGGACATGAAAGAAAACAAAAAGAACAAGAATATGAAATAGAATATAAAGAATTGAAAAAACAATTAATGAGAAAGTATAGTTTAAAAGATATAGATTAATTTCTATATTTTTTTAAATTTTTATAAAAAATGTTTGACATTAACAAATAATTATAGTAAAATTTTGAATGTTGTGTGAAGAGGTGAGGCTATGAAAAAAATAATATTAAAAACAGGAATACTTACTATAGGTAGTTTAGCACTTTTATCAAAACCAATTAAAGTATATGCCGATGATGCTCAAATAGAGATTCAAAAATATGATTATTCTAAAATATTAGAATTAAAAGAACAAGAAGAAAAAGAAGAAATAGTTAGAAAATATGCTAGAATATATGAATTAGATGAAGATGCAATTGTTAATAAAATAAAAGAATTAACTAGTGATTTGAAAGAATTAGAAATAGTAAATATAACATTAAATGAAAATTTAAGTAATTATCAAATGAGTTTAGAATACGGAATTGGGGAAGATAGTTATAAAAATGAAGAACTTGCTTTATTCTATATAGTAAGAGATATTAGTAGAAATCCAGAAAAATATAATTTAAATAATGATGATATTGTTGGAGAAAAATATGAAACAAATGAATGTTTTGAAGATATTTTAAAAGATGCTTGTGAATTAATAGAGGTAAATAAAGAAGTAGCTCTTTCTATATCATGTCATGAATGTGGAGTTGATTTAAATAGTTCTAATTTTAGAAATAATAATAATCCAGCTGGTTTAGGTCCACATAACTATTATAAAAATATTGTAGTAGGAATTTATGAATATGCTATAGTTTTAAAAGAAGGATATCATTGTACTAAAGATTCTGATGGATCATTCTTCGATAGAATAGGACATGTTTATTGTCAAGATGGATCAGATTGGGCAGGAGCAGTAAAAAGTTTTTATTATAATATAGCAGATGATTATTACTATTATGCTAAAATGTATGGTAGAATATCTAAAGTAAAAAATAAATAGTAATAAAAATAGAAATCCTTCATATCTTTAAATAGATAGTACCAGGAGGGATAATATGATTAATAAAAAGAATTTGTGGTTTTTGACATTATTTAGTTTGATTTTAGTTTTAAGCGTATATTATATAACAATGCCTAGTGAGTTATTACTTACAAATAATTCTTCTTATTTAAAAGATGATAAAACAAAAACAGAAAAAACAGCAGTTCAAATAGAAGAAAGTGAATTACTTACAGCTTTAAGAGTATCATCAGATGAAAAAGTAGATAAAGAACTTAATTCATTAAAACAAGTATTAAGTAATGCTAAATCTACTGTAGAAGAAAAAAATAAGGCGTTTGAAAAAATTAAATCATTGAATGAAAATAAAACAAAAGAAAAAGATATTGAAAAGAAAATAGAACAAGAACATAAATTAAAATCATTTGTTAAAATAGAAGATACAATAATAAAAGTAACAGTTAATAGTGATAAACATGATACTGAACTAGCTAATAAAATAATGCGTACAGTAGCTTCTAATTTTGATACAAAAGTTAATGTAACAGTAGAATTTAAAAAATAATCTTATGATTATTTTTTTCTTCACCAATATTATTTTTTATCATAAAATAATATGAGTAAGTATAAACCACCCAATAAGAAAGGTGAGGAAAATGAAAAGTATATTAACAAAAAGAGAAAAACAAGTATTTGAATTATTAATCCAAAATAAAACAACAGTAGAAATAGCTAATATATTAAATATAAGTGAAAAAACTGTACGTAATCATATATCTAATGCTATGCAAAAATTAGGTGTTAAAGGAAGAGCAAGTGCTGTAGTTGAACTTCTTAAATTAGGAGAAATTTCGTTATAAACCGTATTATTTACGGTTTATTTTCATAATATATTTTAGGTGATATAATGTTGAAAAAACAATTTATAAAAAAAATAACAATAACTAGTGCTATATTATTTTCTTTCTTTTTAATGTGTTTGATGCCTAATAAAAAATACAATAATGAAATTAAACAAAAATTAGAATATGTAGATAAAGAATTAAATACACAAACAATTTATTTATTAGATCATAATAACTATTTAGCTAAAACAAAGGTTGTTATAAATAATAAAGATATTCAGTTAAAAGCAAAAGAATTATTAAATATATTAATAAAAGATGGCGAAGAAGAAAATAAAATACCAAGTGGCTTTAAAGCAATTATTCCATCTAATACAGAAGTATTAAGTTTAGAATATAAAGATAATATGATAAAAGTAAATTTTAATTCTAATTTATTAGATGTAAAAAAAGAATATGAAGAAAAAATAATAGAAGCTATTGTATATACACTAACAAGTATAGATGATGTAAATAAAGTAATAATATATATGGATGGTAATATTGTAACTAAATTACCTAAATCAAAAAAAATTTTACCTAGTACATTAGATAAAAGTTATGGTATTAATAAAGAATATGATATAAAAACATATAAAGATGTAAAAAAAGTAACAATGTATTATGTAAATAATTATAATGATAATAATTACTATGTACCAGTAACTAAATATATAAATGATGATAAAGATAAATTTGATATAATAATAGAACAATTAGCAAATTCAGATAATAATTTAATTAGTTATTTAAATAGTAATACTTTATTAATAGATAAAAAAATAGAAGATAAAAAAGCAATATTAACATTTAATGAATATATATTTGATAATCAAGATGAAAGATTAGTATCAGAAGAAGTAAAGAATTCTATAGGATTATCTATATTAGATAATTATGATATTGATGAAGTAATATTTGAATATGATACAAAACAAATTTGTAAAATAAATAAAAAAAGTATTGAATAATAAATAAAATTGTTGTATAATTAATGTGTTCTAAAAAAACACATGTCTCAGTAGCTCAGCTGGATAGAGCAACGGCCTTCTAAGCCGTGGGTCAGGGGTTCGAATCCCTTCTGGGACACCATTTAGAAATAAAAGAACTTGCAAAAAGTTCTTTTTTATGCTATTATGTATATGAATGAAGAAAACTTCATAAAATAAAAAGGAACACTTAATAATCGCATGTTGAGTGTTGCCGTAAAATACGTCCCACCTAAATCATGTTGAAATTAGGTGGTTTCTTTTATATTAAAACTATAAAAAGTAATAACAGTAAAAGAAAGATAAAAATGAGTAATACTCCGATTAAAAAATCTTTCTTATTCAAGTTATCCCTCCCTTCGTTAGAAGTTTGGCTTAAATATTTTAAACTGGAATTTGATGTAAGACTAAATTCTGTTTAGAAATAACGAAACTGGAATTTACTTTTTTAATTATCAAACTTAATAATTTTATATTCTTAAAGTTTTTTATTTGTTTAAAATCAAAAAATATAGTATAATTAATATTGTTAAGAGAGTGATAATATGTATTTAAAGAGAATAATATCAAATGGATTTAAATCATTTGCGGATAAAATCAATATTGAACTTAATAATGGAATAAGTGGTATTGTAGGTCCAAATGGTAGTGGTAAAAGTAATGTAGTAGATGCTATAAGATGGGTACTTGGAGAACAATCAGTAAAATCTCTAAGAGGAGATGGAAATATGACAGAAGTTATATTTTCAGGCTCAAAATCAAGAAAACCATCTAATACAGCTAGTGTAACACTAGTATTTGATAATACTGATAAATATTTACCACTTGATTATGATGAAGTATCAATTACACGTAGAGTATATCGAGATTCTACAAATGAATATTTTATCAATAATGAAAGAGTAAGACTTAAAGATATAACTGATTTATTATTAGATAGTGGTATTGCGAAAGAATCATTTAATATTATTTCTCAAGGTAAAGTAGAAGAAATAATAAGTAGTAAACCAGAAAGTAGAAGAGTTATATTTGAAGAAGCAGCAAGTGTACTTAAATATCGTAAAAGAAAAGAAGAAGCATTAAGAAAATTAGATAGAACCCATCAAAATATGAATCGTGTAAATGATATAATTACTGAGTTAGAGCATCAAGTAGAACCTTTAAAAGATCAAAGAGATAAAGCCGTTATCTATATTGAAAAAAGTAAAGAATTAGAAAGTGTTGAAGTAGCGTTAATAACTAAAGATATAACTGATATAAATTATAAATATACAGAATCTAAAAAACAGGTAGAATTATTAAATAAAGAAGTAATTGAAATATCAGTAAATAATAATAAAAATGAAGCTAAAATAGAAGAATATAAAAATAATATAAATAAATTAGAAGAACAAATAAATAAATTAAATAAAGAGTTACTTGAAAAAACAACATTAACAGAAAAATTAAATAGTGAAAAAACAATCTTACAAATGCAAAAAACATATGATGCAGAAGATACTAAATTACATAATAATTTACTAGAATTAAAAGAACGTGAATTAGGATTAAATAATAATATAAATAAAATAAATAGTGAAATAGAAATAAAAAATCAAGAATTAGTATCTTTATTAGATAATATAAAAATAGAAGAAAAAAAATTAAATGATGAAAAAAGTAAAAAGATTAATCTAGAATTAGAATTAAGTTCTAAATTAAGAGAAAAAACAAAATTAGAAGATAAGATAAATGGATTAAGAGAAAAAATAGAAAATAATGGTAGTTTACCAGTATCAGTAAAAAGTGTATTAAATAATATAAAATTAACTGGTATTTGTGATACTATTGGTAATATTGTCGAAGTAGAAGATAAATATGCTACTGCTATAACAACATCACTTGGCGCATCTACTTCATATGTTGTAGTAGAGAATGAAAAAAGTGCTAAAGAAGCAATAAATTATTTAAAAAATAATAATTTAGGTAGAGTAACATTTTTTCCTTTAAATATTATTAAATCTAAATTTGTAGATAATGATACATTAAATATTATCCAAAATACAAATGGATTTATTGATATAGCAAGTAATCTAATAAAATATGATAAAAAATATTCTAATATATTAGAAAATAGATTAGGAAATGTTATTGTAGTAGATAACATAGATAATGCTAATATAATAAGTAA
>ERZ842401.1336-NODE-1336-length-35593-cov-11.190838_pt1 | contig 35593 bp, 31 predicted proteins | sample MGYA00521270_ERZ842401 | MGnify/ENA primary metagenome ERZ842401 (study PRJEB31892, sample SAMEA3878208) | bioreactor metagenome | biome: Moose rumen | place: Sweden | collected 2011-10 | study: EMG produced TPA metagenomics assembly of the PRJEB12797 data set...
AAACCATTATATCACGCAAATCAAATCTTGACGACTTTTAATTGCCGGAGTAATATGAAACTCTGGATGAAGTTCCGGCAGACTTGAAAAGGGCTGTGTTCTGGTGTAAATTTATATCAGACGGTATCGGGTCTACGGAACTTGCCCGATTTGCACAGCAGAACGGCATGACCAAGGAGCTAGAAATGGCGGAGCAGGCATATAATGAAATAACTGTAACGGAAGAAGAAAGGGCCTGGGCATATCATCTTTCCATGGACAGGGCAGAAGTTGACTACAGAAACGAGCTGCTTTTGGGCATGGAAGAAGCCAGAGAAAAAGGACTGGAAGAAGGCAAGGAAGAAGGTCTGAAAGAAGGTCTGAAAGAAGGGAGAAAAGAAGGAAGAAAAGAAGGCATGAATGAAAAAGCTGTCGCGAGTGCTAGAAACATGCTTTCAATGAAGCTTGGCACTCACGAGCAGATTGCTAAGGCTGTAGAGCTACCGCTTGAAAAAGTCGAGGAGCTGGCTGCAGAACTTGCTAAAGAGGCAACTTTCCAAGAAGTGTAGCGCACACTACGCAAGCTGAAAAGTAAAAAAAGGCTGTCCGAGTGTCGCATTTTGCGGCTACTGCACCTGTTGAGGTCTTGCCGTATGCCTTTACAGAATAATTGCCTGCAGGAAAGCTTGAGAACACCATCGTCTCTCCTTTAGGGCCGCTTGCACAGGAAATGAATGTCGTACTTAATAACATGATGGTTGTTTTATAAAAGCTTTCGGACAGTTTGAGTAAGTATTTTCTGCAACTGTGTAATTGGCATAATTTGGGCTGTACCTACCATCGATGGCAAAATTCCTCTATCTCTGACTACGACAAACTTTCATGCCTCCTTCCAGGCTTTTTTTGAGGACAGCTTTCATGCTTTGCCATCAGCACTTCCACCGATGGGCTGTCGGGAACTCTACCGATAGACTGTCGGTAACTGTACCGATAGCCTATCGGTACGTTCACCAATTGTCTATCAAGCATTCCTCCGATTGCATATTGAGCACAAAGTCCCTCACTCAGTGTGTCTCCAGCAACGGCAAAAAAACTTTTGCAGCATTATGCCCCGTAAATTCAGTTTCTTCTATGACTCTTGCACAGTACGCAGCGTATAGTATTCTCCACGTTGTGCCATCAACTCTTCGTGTGTGCCAAGTTCTGCAATTCCATGATCGGTGACAACGGCAATCTTATCTGCATTTTTTATTGTCGAAAGCCGATGCGCAATAACCAGTGTCGTGCGACCTTTTGAAAGCTCATCAAATGAATGTTGAATTTTGATTTCAGTAGCGGTATCAAGGGCAGAGGTTGCTTCGTCCAAAATTAAAATCGGAGGATTTTTAAGGAAGCACCGTGCAATGGAAACACGCTGTTTTTGACCTCCACTCAGTTTGATGCCTCGCTCACCGACAATGGAATCATAGCCGTTGGGCATACGCATGATGTCATCGTGAATTTCCGCACGGCGTGCCGCCATCTCAATTTCTTTGTCAGTGGCATTGGGCTTTCCGTAGGCAATGTTCTCGCGAATAGTACCTGCAAACAAAAACACATCCTGCTGCACAATACCAATTTGAGAACGAAGCGAAGATTTCTTGATTTTTTGAATATTGATTCCGTCAAGGGTGATTTCACCACCCGTTATTTCGTAAAAACGAGGAATCAGATTGCAGATTGTAGATTTTCCGCCTCCACTTGCCCCTACCAGAGCAAATTTTTCACCAGAACGGATTTCCATGTTCACACCTTTTAAAACAGGGAAATCCTTCGTATACGAAAAATCAACATTCTTAAAGGAAATGTTTCCACGGCTCGAAAGGATCTCCACCGCATCAGGGGAGTCAGCAGGTTCTTCGGCTGCACGCATAATTTCCAGGAACCGCTGAAAGCCAGCCATACCAGTGGCAAACTGCTCTACAAAATTTGTAAGCTTACGGATGGGAGCTGTAAAAGTCGCAATAAAGAGATTAGCTGCAATCAAATCGGGCAGCATCATCTTTCCCTGCATGATGAAGTAGCCGCCCACAGCAAGTACAATGAGTGAAAGCAGATTGTTGCACAACTCAATGTTTGAATGAAAAAATGCCATAAAGCGGAATCGAACCTGTTTTGCTAGACTGTAGTTCTTGTTGTATAAGTCAAAACGTCCACGTTCAAAGTTCTCATTGCAGAACCCCTTTGTTACACGAATGCCAGAAATGCTAGACTCAAGAGATGCGTTTATCTCTGCGGTCGTTTCTTTTACGGTAACAGAAGTACGCGAAAGGCTCCTCCGAGAGGCAATCACAATAAAAATCATAATCGGAAGAGCAATAATGACGACAAGGGCAAGTTCCCATCGAATTGTCAGAAGGAAAAAGAAGGATCCGAGAATCGTAAGAACTGCAATGGAAAAATCCTCAGGTCCGTGATGAGCAAGCTCCGTAATTTCAAAAAGGTCAGTAGTCGCACGCGACATGATTTTTCCAGTGCGGTGCGTGTCGTAAAAGCTAAATGGCAGGTTCTCAAGATGGTCAAACACATCACGGCGCATGTCCTGCTCAATCCTGTTGCCAAACACATGCCCCCAGTAATTTACGAACCAGTTGCAAAGCCAGCGAAATGCGAATCCCACGAGCAAAACACAAACCAGTATCAAGAATGTACGAAACTCATGGTTTGGAATAAGCGTATAAAGAGCAAACCGTGAAAACATCGGAAAAGCGACATCAATTGCCGCAATAAAAAATGCACAGACCATATCTGCAATAAACAGGGGCAAATGGGGCTTATAATAGGAAAAGAAAATGCGTAAGGGATGCTTATCATAGTCCATAAAATGAGTATATCCGTACAGCTTTTTCGTATCAAGCATGAGGACTGCTCTGAAACTTCACTTTTTTCGGGATATCAGCCGTTCCCTTTATCTTTTGCATAAAATGTTATATGCTTAGAAAGATGGCAACGAACATTTTAGACGAAATTGTAGAAAAAAGAAAAGCAGACATTCAGGAAAAAGGCTACAGCCTTGGTTTTGAAATTCCGACACAGCGCACACGAAAAGCACCAGTTCCCTTTATTGCACAAAAAGGAGTCGTACTTGAAATAAAAAGAGCATCACCAAGCAAAGGCGACATTGCACCGGAATTGAATGCACGGGACACGGCCACAACCTATGCAGAAGCAGGAGCTCGTGCAATATCAGTGCTGACCGAAACCCATTATTTCAAGGGAACGCTGCAAGACTTAATTGCAGCATGCAACGCTGTGGACAGCTATGCCGCATTGCATCCAGAAGCCGCAAAAATTTCCATTCTCAGAAAAGATTTCCTGATTGCACCAGAAGAAATAGACATTGCGTATCGATGCGGAGCAGATGCAGTACTGTTGATTGCACGCATCCTCGACAAGCAGACATTGCTTTCCATGGCATCAGCATGTGAAAAACGGGGCATGACAGCATTTATAGAACTGAGGATGAAAGATGACATAAAAAAACTTGCATACATTGCTGAAAAAGTCAGCACAAAGCATATTGTCTGCGGAGTCAATGCCAGAGACTTAAAAGACTTTAGCATTGACCTGTTGACACCGGCAGGGCTTCTTTCGGACATACAGGACATTTTAGGAAACGATGCAAGAGTCATCTTTGAAAGTGGCGTACGCACTCCCCAGTCAGCAGATTTTGCAGGAAGCCTCGGTTTTACAGGAATGCTGCTGGGAGAAGCTGCCGCACGCAATCCTTCTGAAGCAAACACCCTCGTAAGCAGTTTCGTACAGGCAAGCCAAACAACACATTCTGCATTCTGGCTCAACTATGCCCACATGCTGCATGAAAGAACAGGCAGAGGAATCAAACGTCCTCTGGTAAAAATATGCGGTCTGACAACAACTGACGATGCCCTGGCAGCAACATTGATAGCGCCAGACTTTTTGGGCTTTGTATTCTGTGCAAAAAGCAAGCGGAATGTTCAGGCCGACATCGTTAGGCAAGTACGGGAAATTCTCGATGAACATTTTGATCAGGAAACAGAAGAGATGCCTGACACGTGCGAACCAAACTTTGACATAGACCAAAAGCCAAAGCTCGTTGGAGTCATTACAGAATGCGACAGCCCCGAAGGCATGCAAGCAATTGCCTTGGTCAAAGAAGGCATTCTCGATGTACTGCAACTGCACGGACAGGTTGCAGCAACCCAATTCTTTCAGAGGAATGATACCGCACAGATTCCCCACTATGTCGCAGTCAATGTCGAAAGGCAAGACGACTTGGACAAGATTACGGAACTTCGGCAAAGAGGAGAACCGCGCATTCTGATTGATGCAAAATCAGACACAGAATTAGGAGGAACAGGAAAAACCGTTTCCGAAGAACTCGTGCAGCAGATTGCAAAAAAAATGAAGCTCTGGCTTGCAGGCGGCATTAATGCTCAAAATGTAGCCAGCATCATAAAAAATGTTCATCCCGAACTCATTGACATTTCAAGCGGAATCGAATCTGCACCAGGAGTCAAAGATTACGATGCCCTCTTAAAACTGGATCAGGAGATATCAAAGGCGAAATGAAACTGTTCTACAATCTTTCAGGCTCTATTCTCGCTACTGTAAAACGTTTTCCGGCAGTGTTTCTGCTGACTTTTTCTACGGCAATCTGCACGTCGCTGATATTCATTACAGAAGAACTAGACGGAAACTATGAAGATTTGGAACATGCCCTTACAGCACTGGCATGTTCTTCCATCTGGTGTGCAGTCCTTTCGTTTCCACTCCAGCTGTTTGCAGAGCAAAGTCGCAAAAAATGCATTCAGACAATACTGCAAATTTTCTGCATAGCATTCTGCTTCATCTGGTATTTCTTTTGCCTGAACCTAAAGCAAGACAGATTTTTTCTTGTATATCTGACAACGCTCCTTGCAGTACTGGCACTCTGCCCTTTTGCCCTGCGGCACACGCAGCATGCAAACGAAATCATTCCAAACATCATAGCATCCCTGTTCCAGTCCATCGTCATTGTATCCGCCATATCCATCGCCGTTTCCATAATCACGTTTGCCGTAAATACGCTGTTCAATCTCGGAGGATACATCACTGACACCATATGGACAGCCGTCCTCAGCTTTTGCTGGATTGCAATTTTTACGGACTATTTCATAATCAACGTGACAAAGACTCACATTGACATTTCCGTGCCCCGCTTTTTGGGAGTGATATTTTCATCGGTACTTGTTCCCTTGTACGCAGTATTCATGATTGTACTGTACATCTATTTGGCAAAATGCGCCGTTACAAAATCGTTCCCCATGAGAGACATGAATCTGTTCTGCAGCATTGCAACTGCACTGTTCATCACGTTCAGCCTGTCGCTCAACTATTTTGACACCAAGACGTCAAAACTGTTCTATATATTTGCTCCGTTTGCAACAATCCCACTCATTGCAGTTCAAATTGCCATTACCATTGACCGTGTCAGTGCACACGGCATTTCAATGAATCGTTATGCAAGCATGCTGTACATCCTGTTTTCCATTGTTGCATTGCTGCTTACGTTCATGCAGAACAGACGCTTTTTACTGTACCTGTGCCCTGCCCTGTCTGTCATTGCACTGGTTGCTGGCATTACGCCACTCAATGCAATCGATGTGCCCATACGCAGCCAAACCGGCATCATCCGATCCGTGCTCAAAAAGAACAATCTGTATGAAAATGGAATCATTTTAACGGACAAAACGAATGAAACCCTTTCCGACACTGACAAAGCGACAATCATTCGAGCCTATAAAAAAATAAAAGACCTTGACGACTCTCCTTTTAAAAAAGACTTTACAGAGACATTTGGATTTGACGGTATACCATCGCGAAACTGTTCTTACTATGAATTTAACATAAATCAGAACAGGAACCAGTCCGTAGACATATCTTCATTCAAGGAATTATATCCCATTAGCTACGACAGGGATGATAATAGAATATGCATTCGCTATGCGGATTCAAGCCTTGATATTACTGATTCCATCATGGCTCACATGAAAAAAAAGACGTCAGATGCAGACGATAAATCAATAACGCAGCAGGAACCGCTTGTCATTACAGATTCCCACGGATTTACCTGCATCATTACGAGACTGACTCTGACTGCACGTACGAACACAGCTTTCACAGACGAAGAGTTTGAACTTTACCGCAAAGACAAATCTCAGTGGAAGTTCATCTATTACGTAATCGACGGCTTTGCCGTAAGATAGCAGAGCGCAGTTCAAAATACGTGCGTATTTTACACGTGTATTTCACGCGGTTTCTGTTGACAAAAACAAAGCTATATTCTATTATGCTACTGCAAGAAGTAATAACGCAGGAGTTTAATGGAAATGGCAAAATCAACAGATGGATTTTTTGACCGCTATGGCGGTAAATATGTTGCAGAGGTGCTCCGCCGCCCACTGGATGAGCTGGAAGAAGCATTTGCAACGTACATGTCAGACAAAGATTTTCTTCAAGAACTGGACATCATCCGCCGCGACTACATTGGGCGCGAAACTCCTTTATACTATGCACCAACCGCAACAAAACTGCTTGGAGGTGCGCAGATCTACATCAAGATGGAAGGGCTTGCAAACACTGGTGCGCATAAAATCAACAATGCAATCGGACAGTGCCTGCTCGCAAAAAAGATGGGAAAAACACGGATCATTGCAGAAACAGGAGCTGGTCAGCATGGACTTGCGACAGCTGCCGCATGTGCAAAACTTGGTCTTGAATGTACCGTATACATGGGCGAAATAGATGTACGCCGACAACAGCCTAATGTTGCGGCAATGGAGCTGTACGGAGCAAAGGTATGCGCCGTTACATCTGGAAGCAGAACGCTCAAAGATGCCGTAAACGAGGCAATGCGCGATTGGGCTGCACATTTTGATACGACACACTATGTTCTTGGCAGTGCATTAGGTCCAGCTCCTTTCCCTGATATTGTACGTGAATTTCAGTCAGTCATTGGAAAAGAAGTGCAGCAGCAGTGCAAAGACCGTGGCATACAGATTGGAGCCATGGTTGCCTGCGTTGGAGGCGGAAGTAATTCCATAGGATTCTTTTCCCCTTTCATAGATGCACCATCCCCCAGATTGATTGGAGCAGAAGCAGGAGGCATTGGACCTGGCGTAGGAGAAAATGCAAGCCGCATGACGGGAAATGCCAGCCGAGAAGGAATTGTACAGGGCTACAAAAGCAGATTCCTCATTGACGAAGACGGACAATCCCTGCCAACACGCTCGATTTCCGCGGGGCTGGACTACATGGGCATTGGACCTCAGCTTGCAGCCCTTGGTGCAAGCGGGCGCGTAGAATTTACCGCAATACGCGACCAGGAAGCCCTTGAAGCGGTCAGTTTCTTTGCAAAACATGAAGGGATCCTGTTTGCACTAGAAAGCGCACATGCAGGAGCGGCTGCAATGAAGATAGCCAGTGAAATTCCAAAAGATCAGGCCATCATCATCAATATGAGTGGTCGCGGCGATAAAGATGTATTCATCACAAGCCCTGTGTTTAGACCAGCAAAGTGGCTCGAATTCCTTCACTCAGAAATAGAACGGCTTGAATCTTCAAAAGATATACATGATGCAAAAATAATGGGGGAAAACGAATGTCTGACAAAATAACATTGATGAGCCATCTTGTTGCAGGATATCCTACTGATGAACTTGCATTGACTGCAACACGGGCACTTGTTGCAGGAGGCGCCGGAATGTTGGAAATACAGCTTCCGTTCAGTGATCCAAGTGCAGACGGTCCTGCAATTCAGGAAGCATGCACAAAAGTACTTGCACGAAATTACCGCACGCAGGATGGACTGCATTTTATTGAAACAGTGCACAAAGAATTTCCTGAGATTCCAATATACATCATGAGCTATGGTTCCCTTGTCTATACACCGGGAGTTGCAGCGTTTTGCAAGAAAGCAGCACAGGCAGGAGTTTCAGGCATGATTATTCCAGATCTTCCATTTGACAATGATGAAGGCCTTACACAGGCATGCAAGGAAAACGGCATGGAAAACATACCTGTTGCAGCACCAAGCATGGCACCGGAACGGCTTTCAAAACTTGCTGGCGCAGGCTTTGATCACATTTATGCAGCTTTACGTGCCGGCATAACAGGCAGCAAGACAACGATTGACAGCAATACGACAGCATTCCTGAGTGCTGTCGGCAAAGGAAAAAGCAAAGTGCTGGGAGGCTTTGGCATTACGACAGGGGAGCAGTCCAAGGCTCTTGCTCCTTTCGTTGATGCTGTTGTTGCAGGAAGCGTGTTTGTACGCATCATAACAGAACACCAGCATGATGCTGCCGCATTGAGCAGGGCAATCGAAGCAAAGGCAAGGGAAATAGCGTGCTGCTAACGGCATGTACACCAATCAGCCATGCACCTATGCAGACAGTGCAGCAACAGGATCAAGCTTTGCCGCACGGGATGCAGGGCTGAATCCAAAAAAGATTCCGACAAACACGGAAAAGAAAAAAGATACGACGCATGATTGCCAGCTTATGACAAATGCAAGGGAGCGCAGGTATTCCACAGCAAGGCTCACGAGAACTCCGGACACGATTCCCAGGATGCCTCCCAAAACCGTTATGCTTGCAGATTCAATTAAAAACTGTTGGCGTATGACAGCAGGGCTAGCCCCCAAGGCTTTTCTGATGCCGATTTCCTGCTTGCGCTCTGTTACAGTGACAATCATGATGTTCATGATGCCTATGCCGCCGACCAGCAAGGAAATGGCAGCAATGGCAGCAAGCAACACACTCATCGTATTGGTAATCTCACTTATTTGGTTCAGCATAGTCTGCATGGAATCGACGTTTACAGAACCTTCTGTGCCCGAAAGCTTTTCACAGTATGCATCTATGGTTTCCGTCAATGCAGCTGTCTTTTCCTTTGCAACAGCCTGAACCATTATGGTGGCTGCTTCTGGATTGGGGGCTATTTTTTTTGCATAGAATCCACGGGGAACAAAGCACCCAGTGGCAGAATCTTCCATGCCAGACGACTGCTCCTTCAAGACTCCAATCACTTCAAAATGAAAGGATACTTTGTCCGTAACAATAATAATGTGCTTGCCTGCGGCATCCCCATTGGGAAACAGTGTAGTTGCAATGTCACTGCCAATGATTATTTTTTGCGTGCCCATGACATTATCAGTAACATTAAAATAACGTCCACTATCAAGTGCAAGTCCGAAAGCTTCCATGTAGCCGGTCTCAACTGCCGTGCAATTGGCAGTAGCACTGGTGTCGCCATAGGAAAGCGTTGCTGAAACGGAATTTTTGTACCAGATTTTCTTTATGTCTGCAACCTGTGCAAACATATCTTCGCGAAAGCTGTCATTAAACTGTAATGCTACAGCCGCCCTTCTCCGCCTCCAAAAACCACTGGAAACGCTCACCATATCAAGTCCACAAGAACCGAACGAATCTTCCACTTGCTTGGTAGAACTTTGCCCCATGCTCATGATGACGATGACAGATGCTACGCCTATGATAATGCCGAGCAAAGAAAGAAATGTCCGAATTTTATTGCGCCTGAAATTCTGCAGGGCATTCATAAAATCTTCCATCATTTTTTTACGACCTTATGAATTACTTTTACATCAGACTGAATGAGACCGTCCAAAATCTTTATGCATCGTCTAGTGCTCGCTCCTACTCGCGGATCGTGGGTAACGATGACAACCGTTGTACCAGCTTTGTTTATGTCCCAAAACAATTTCATTACGGTCTTTCCCGTTTCGCTGTCCAAAGCTCCCGTAGGTTCATCGGCAAGAATAATCCGAGGCTTTGTCACTAACGCACGGGCAATGGCAACGCGCTGTTTCTGACCTCCCGAAAGTTCATTCGGATAATGAGTCATCCTGTCCGAAAGGCCAACATGCATGAGAGCCTGCTCTGCAAGCACTTTTCTTTCTTTTCTGTCTATTCCGGCGTAGCGAAGCGGAAGCATTACATTTTCAATGACAGTCATCGAGGCAATCAGAAAATACTGCTGGAATACAAAGCCTACAGTCTGATTCCTCAAGACAGCAAGTTCCTTTTCATTCATGAGGGCGGTTTCTTTTCCGTTGATTTTTACAACACCACCAGAAGGACGGTCAAGACATCCTATCATGTTCATGCAGGTTGACTTGCCTGAACCAGAGGGGCCCATAATGCTCACAAAATCCCCCTGATAGATAGTAAACGAAACATCTTTGAGGGCAAATACCTGGCTGTCCCCCATCGAATACGTTTTCTTGACATGCTGCATTGAAATGACAGGGACTTTACCAGCACTAAGCACTGTATCGTTAGCCATACCAGACTCCACTCTTACATTCTTGGAGGAGGTGCTCCAGCATTCATTCCCTGAGAGCCGCTCTTATTATTTGATTTTCCATCGAAACCGCCGCGCTGCCTGTTCCATCCCGAAGCCATAGGCTCGCTCTGTGCCTTGAGGACTTCGCCACCCGACAAACCGCTCGTTATCTTTACATATTCAGAACCATAGGGTTCCACCGTAACTGCTATTTTTTGACCTGTCTGAGCCAATTCTACAAACGCCTGCTTGTTTTCCCTTCCGATGGCATAGCGTTCAACCAACAGGTACGTTTCATCAGGAGACACTTTTATCTTGCCCGAAAAAGAAAAATTCGGAAGGATGCTTTCAGGATACTCATCAATGCGTACACGAGCCTTTACGACAGTTGCACCGCGGCTTGTAACCTCGCCAATTGCAGGCCAGCTCACGACATAGCCATGAACCGTTTCATCACATGCAGAAAAAGAAAAATCAACAGTCTGATCTTTTTGCAGCTTTGAAACATCGGTTTCCGCAACTTCAACGTCTGCGACAAGATACGACACATCAACAAGAGTTCCAATGGAATCCTTTGCTTCAAGAGAGTCACCGGGAGCAACGCTCAGTTCTGCAATGATGCCGTCAAATGTAGCCGTAACCTTTCGTTCCGCAATTTTCTGAAGCAGGGCTTCCCTCTGAGTCTCCATCAAGGCATACGCCTTTTTTGACCCGGTAATCTTAGTGCTCATCATGTCATAATCATGCTTTGCCAGATTGTACTTTTCAGTACTGTCGTCCATTTGCAATATGACATCGCCTTTTTTTACGGAATCGCCCTGCTTTACAAAGACATCCATGACAGTACCCGATGACAGCGCCTGAAGACTCTGCTTTTGTGCCGCAGAAACCACCCCCGATATTTCAATGACATTCTCATAAGTTTCAGACCTGACCCTGTACGTCACATCAGTCTTTTTAGAGGAAAACGCTGTCATAAATTTCTTTGACAGCATAAGTGCACAACAGGCTAGTGTTATCAATACAAAAACAACTATAAAAACAGTTACTCCTTTTGAAGACTTTGTTTTACTGCTCATCACCAATCTCCGTGTCCCTGCAGAAAAGCAGGGACGTTTCTTCATTGTACAAAATAATGTCTATGGCATTAACCAACTGCTTGATTCTATAGGTTTCCTTATTAACTTTTGCACTCATGTATTCAGCCTGGCTGATGAATCCCTGCCTGTAATACGCTCCCAGATCACGTTCCTGATCAGAATAGAGGCTGTACATGTATGAGTTGTTTTCCTTTGTCCACAGCAAATCTTCCAAGGCCGTCTGCTGGGAAATGACAGCAGTATCGTATTTTTGTTCTGCGGACAAAACAGAAATTGATTCCTGTTCAACGGCAAGGGCTTCCTGTGCTGCAGAAATTTTTGAAAGCCTGAACGGATTTGGAGAAAACGACAGTCCAAGCTTATACGTCGGATCATGATTTGTACTGTCAACAGGAACAGAAACACCGGAAGTTACGGCAAGTCCCGTATCATGCAGCTTTAGTGTAGCCCCTGCATCCACCGTATCGGCATTGTTCACGGTAGACGTATTCTTAAACGTATATCCTGCATTTGCCGACAGCGTTACATTTGTATCGGCAGCACGTGCCAGTGCATTGATTTTCTGAGACCACAAGGCACTTTCAATATCTGAATATGCATTTTTGTTAAAGTCAAGCACATTGACAGCCTGCACCTGCGGAATGTCAGCAGGCAAAAAAGCAAGGGCATTTTTACCCGTATACTCAATTCCGCACTTGCTTGCAAATATCTTTGTATTGCGCTCAAGCTCCCTTCGCTTGCTTTCTATTGTACGCCAGTCGGAAATGACCTTCATGTTTGCAGAACGATATTTAGGAGAAGTTGTTTCATATTCAAGAGCCTTTACTTCTTCAAAGTCTAGGGTGTCGTCATACAAGCTCTTTTCTGCGGAACTTATTTCAGAAGCGGTGTTGTACAGTGCCTTAAGGCTTGTGTAAAATTCTTTTTCGGCCGAAAGATAGCCGTTTTGAAGCTTGCGCTTTGCTTCAAGCACGCTGCGTTCAGCTTTTAGGAGCGTTACATTGCGCTGCTTTACCACCCCGGAATACAAATCGATTCCCGCAGAAAGAGATGTATCGGTGCAAGTGTCTGTAGTATCTTTGTCGTCAATCCGGACAGAAGACGAAACAGACAAAGAAAAGTTTTTTGCCTGAGGTACAGACACTGTTGCAGACGGAGAAAAACGGGCAGCAGCATCAGAACCAGTGTTTATGGTAATTGTTCCTGTTTCAATCTTAAAGGACAGCCCGTTGGATATCTTTGAGGCATCATAGTCAAGCATAGTCTTTCTGGCTTCTGCAGAAAGATTTTTCAGAGTCAAATCATGCTGTAAATATCCATCCAAAAGAGACTGGACAGTAACCTGCTGAGAACTTTCCTGGGGAAAGCCTTTGTACACAAACACGCAGATACATGCAGCCATGAAAAGACATCTTGTTATCCTCATGTTTTCATACTATACTATTTTTACACTTCTATGCTACATTTCCATGCTATAACTTTTTGTTTTATTTTCCACATTTCTCTGTATATAACACATAATCCTGCCAGTCGTCACAGTCTTTTTCATGGATTCCATCCTGTATGCACATTCCGCTCAGGCGTACTGAATCAGTGTTTCCGCTCACAAGTGGATGCCATTGTGCAAGTGGTTTGCCCTCATGCAAAAGACGATATGCACAGGTTTCGGGCAGCCAGCTGCACGACGAAACGTTTTCTTTCGTCAGCTTTTCGCAGTCCGCACAATCTTCAAACCGAGTATCATACACCATGCATCGGTTTGTCTTGAGATTCAGGAAATCGCATGCAACCTTCGTGTAATGAAGCTTTTCCCTTTTGCCGCTTCCTGTGATGTACTTTCTGTAACAGCATTTGCCGCATCCATCGCACACAGCTTCCCACTCTGCTTCAGTGAAATCTTTCATGAGCTTTGTCTGCCAGAAGTTTTGTTCCATGCTGTCAGTATAGTAGACATAGACTTTTATGACTAGATTCTTTATAATTGTACCATCCGATAAAAAAAACTTTCCTTCATCGGATATACTTTCAAAGTGACCTCTAAAAAATGAACTTTTTAGAGGTTCCCTAATAAGCAGGAGCTTTTTATGGAAAACAAACATTATCTCTTCACGTCTGAGTCCGTAGGCGAAGGTCACCCGGACAAACTCTGCGATCAGATTAGCGATGGAGTGCTTGACGAATGTCTTCGTCAGGACAAAGAAAGCCATGTAGCATGCGAAACATTTGCATGTCAGGCGTTGGTACTGCTAGGTGGAGAAATCACAACCAGTGCGTATGTAGACGTGCAGCAAGTTGCACGCAATGTTGCAAAAAGAATAGGATATTCAAATCCTGATTACGGTCTAGACTACAATTCCATGGCTGTTTTGAACATGATTCACGGACAATCCGCAGACATCAATCAAGGTGTTGTAGGCAAAGGTCTTGACGAGTTCAAGGGGCTGCAGGGTGCAGGTGACCAAGGAATGATGTTCGGTTTTGCCTGTAAGGAAACACAAGAACTCATGCCTGCTCCAATCATGTATTCCCACAAGCTCATGCAGAAGTCCGCAGAGCTTCGAAAAAGCGGCAAAGTGACATGGTTCCGACCAGATGCAAAGAGTCAGGTAACAATCGAATATGAAAACCATAAGCCTGTACACATTGATACGGTCGTCATCTCACAGCAGCATGACCCAGGAATCAGGTACGAAGAAATCAAGGAAACCATCATTGAAAAACTCATAAAGCCAGTACTTGAACCAACAGGTCTTTTGGATGCAAAAACAAAGTACTTTGTAAACCCAACAGGACAGTTCTGCATTGGAGGTCCTGTAGGAGATTCTGGCCTTACCGGACGCAAAATCATCGTTGACACATACGGCGGCATGGGAAGACACGGTGGTGGAGCATTCAGTGGCAAAGACCCAAGCAAGGTTGACCGTTCTGGTGCATACATGGCACGTTACATTGCAAAGAACATTGTTGCTGCAGGCTTTGCAGAACGATGCGAAGTACAGCTTGCGTATGCAATCGGTGTTCCTTTCCCTGTCAGCATCATGGCAGAGACATTCGGCACTGCAACCATACCGGAAAACAAGATTGTAGAAGCCATAAAGAAAGTCTTTGACTGCTCTCCAAGCGGAATCATTACGACACTCGACTTGAAGCGCCCTATTTACGAAGCTACAGCAACATACGGACACTTTGGTCGCAGTGAATTCCCATGGGAAAAGACAGACAAAGTGCAAGCTTTGCAAAACGCAGTCAAATAATGGCGCAGTCTCATAAATGAGTAAAAAACAAAAACTGCTCAAAAAAGATGACATAGTCACCATTTTTGAGCGGTTCAAGGCTCGCAATGCCGAGCCTGCATCAGAACTAAAAGCCCCCAATCCTTACTGTCTGCTTGTAAGCGTCGTGCTCAGTGCCCAGGCAACAGACAAATCTGTCAATGCTGCCACAGAACCGCTGTACAAGACAGTCTCGACACCACAACAAATGCTGGCACTAGGAAAAGAGGGGCTTATTTCATACATTCGTTCAATCGGACTGTACAATTCAAAAGCAGAACACGTCATGCAGCTCAGTGCCATTCTTGTTGACCGTTATGCAGGCAACATTCCGTCTACACGCGAGGAACTCATGTCGTTGCCGGGAGTGGGCAGAAAAACGGCAAACGTCATTTTGAATGTTGTCTACCATCAGCCGACAATGCCTGTAGACACGCACTTAATGAGGATTTGTCCAAAAATAGGACTTGCACAAGGTTCTACCCCTCTAGAAATAGAACTGTCCCTCTTGCAAAACATACCTTCGCAATACATGATGCATGCCCATCACTGGCTGATTCTGCACGGAAGATACATATGTACGGCACGCAATCCAAAATGTGCAGAATGCTGCATAAGCGACATCTGCCAGCACAACACGAAGCAGAATGCTGCAAAAGCTACCACGTAAAGCCTGCACCCACAGAAAATGTATGATACTGCAAAAGAGTGTCGCGTTCACGCTCTTTTTTCAGCTTGAACCGTGCATTTATGTCATAATTCCAGTTGTAGCCGTAGCCAACGTTCAACAGCAGCTTGCCGAATATGACATCAACACCACCGCCAACCGTTGTAACGGCACTGTAATCTGTAATGAAGGAAAATCCTGTCTGGACATACGGACGGATAAAGCCGAAAAGTGTTACGTTCAGTCCTGCATTCAGTCCAAATCCATAGTCTGCATTTTTGTGCGGACCATTATAGTCATATTCCATTGTTCCGCCTATAAAGACATGTTTTGTAAGGCCAAAGTCCATGTTCAGCTTTATGGAATTCAACTTGACACGCTTTACGTCAAACGGACTGAAATCTTCTGAGTCCAAGCTTGTGTCAACTGAAACAAAAATGGTTCTGCGCTTAAACTGCTTGTCAAATGCAGGAAAACGAGGCTTGTCTATGTAGCTGTCAGACACCTTTGAAGCAACGCGATTATCCCGCTTGGCAAGCTGCTTTCCAGTAAGCTGCTCTTCCTCTTCCTTTTTTGCCGCAGTTCGGACTTCTACCTGCGGCAGCATGATGAACGAAGTCTGCACAAGCTCTTCCTTGCCGAATCTTGCTATGAAAGTATTGTTGTCAGTGCGATAAAACTCACAGCGTGTGGGAATGAATTTATATTCTGATGCCTCTTTCCAGCGAACAATCCTGAATGTTATGACAGCATAGACGGCAGGCTGCGCCATCCTGAAAAGACTGTCAGCAATCATGATGTTGTTGGAACGCATTTCATCTTTTCCTGCCTTTTTATAGCCCGAAAAAGGATTTCGCTTGCCAAAGAACTCTTTGTACGGCAATGAAACAGTACCATTAAACAGTTTTACATCATTAAAAAAGTCAGAATAGACAAAAGCTTTCCATGAGTCGGTAGCTGCATCATATGACTCGCAGCGCAACGTAACATGAGGACTCAGACTCGTTGTCGTAAACGTTTTCTGTGCAAGGGCTGCATACTCTTCTTCCAATTCCTCGGTAAGGCTTTGAATTTCGGGACTCAAAACATCATAGTACTGTCCAAAGCGCAATATATTCGTTTTAAGTTTTTCTATCTTGCGCACGGCCTGTACGGCTTCCTCTGTCTGATCTGGAATGGAATTCAGCACAGCGGCAGCCTTTTCTTCCATAATTTTTCCATTGACATGAATAAGGGCATTCTGACTGTCTGACCGAGTCAGCATCATGTCGTTTTCACGCCTTTCGTTTTCGGCATCACGCTTTTGTATGGAAGTGCGCTGAGAAATAACAGCAAAAGAAGGAGGCTTTTCGCCACTCCCCTGCACCTGCTCTTGAGACAGGGCCAACGGACAAATGAGAAAGCTAAAAATCAAAGCAATACATGCAGTGTTCCTCATACTGTCATTGTAGAACATTATTCATTAGAAAGCAATGAGTCAGTCTCAAAAGTCCAGGTAGAGTAGTCCAGACAGAGTGGAAAGCAACTTTTTAAGCACCGACACAAAAAAAACGAAACTTTTTTAGAGCATGCCTACTGTAAATCTACAGGAAATTTGCTATAATAGATTTGTTTGGCACCCGAAGGATTCCTCTCCGGGATTACAGTTGTACAAAGGCCTGTTCGAGAGACTACAGTATTCGAACAGCTCCAATACCACCCACAATTCAAAATCGTTTAAATTTACAAGACTATTGAGGTTATTTTATGAACGAAACGCTTGAAGCAGCACCAGAAGTCGTACAGACAACGGTGGAAGCTGTTGCAACAGTTACAGAAAACGTAGCACAAGAAACAAAATCAATGCTGCACATTGACGAAATTACAAGTTTCTTTTCACAGCTTAACAAGGTAAAGATTATAACGAGTATCATCACAATACTGCTGTTCTACATCGCGTACCGCATAATCAAGAAAATCGTAAAAAAGCAGGCATTTTCAAAGCTTCAGATGCACACGGCAGTTCTTTTAAACAAGGTCATGACCTATGTATTCTGGGTACTGATGATTATGTACATCATGAGCCTGTTTGGAGTCAAGCTGAGCGCAATATGGGGAGCTGCAGGAGTTGCAGGACTTGCAATAGGTTTTGCTGCCCAAACAAGCGTCAGCAACATCATCAGCAGCGTATTCGTCATCAGTGAAAAAGCCCTTAAAATCGGAGACTTCATTACCGTAGGAGACATAAGCGGTACGGTAGACAGCATAGACCTGCTGAGCGTCAAGATTCATACGCTGGACAACCAGATGGTTCGCATTCCAAATAGCAACATCATGAACGGAACGCTTACCAATTTCAGCCATTTCCCCATCCGCCGTGCAGTCTTTGACATTTCCATAGCATACGAATCTGACCTTGAAAAAGTACTTGCAGCAATCAACAAAGTGCCGGAACTGTGTCCTACAGTACTCAAAGATCCAGAGCCAAAAGCATATTACGATGGACTCATGGAAAGCGGCATACTCCTCAAACTGTGCGTATGGATAAACCGAACAGACCTTGTACAGGCAAAAAATGAGGTATACATGGCTATCATGAAGGTTGTCAGGGAAGAAGGAATCGAGATTCCTTACAATCATCTTGAAGTCAATGTACACAATAACGGATGGAACTCATAAGAACTCCTCTAAAAACTTCGGGGTTCAGAAGGTGCCGTAATTTTCCCGAAAATCTTTTGATTTCGTGAACCAAAACAGACAGTCAGCTAGAATTATATAGATATGAAACATTATTTTTTATATCTTTTTTCAGCTGCCTGTTTGTGTGCAGCATTGCTTGGATGCTCATCTCCTGTCATGGGAGATGAAGAATCAGTTTTTGTATCTGTTGCGGAACCTGCATTGCCGCTAGCATCGGCATGGCACATTGTCTACGGTTCTGACTTTGGAACACAACAGGACTTCATTGCCACAGACCTAAAAGCAGGATTCATCGAACTAAAAAAGAATGCACCATCGTACATTCTTGCCTATCCGCTCGCCGAAAATGGGCAAGTACTCGGTTATCCGCATGACACCGTTCACCCCTACGGTGCAATTTCACCATATTCCACCATTCTGTGTCCACAAGACGGCTTTGCTGCATCAATTCTGCAGGAACTGTATTGCACGTGCGAAAAAACGGACGTGCTGACCTACAACATACAGCATTTCAACTGGCAAAAATTCATGGAACTGTGTCGCGACTATGAAAACCCATGGCTCATCAACAGAAACAAAGTATTGGTTGCCATCAAGAAAGGTAAATTTAAAAAAACAGACATAAAGATAGACGTAAAAAAGAAATAATTATATAGTATGTATATAATGAAGACAAAACATGTGTTTTTACTATATATCGCAACCGCTCTATTCTGCATGACATCCTGCGGCAACAGAAAAAAAACAAACGGAGTGACAGATTTACCGCAAATTTCCTCTGTTCAGAAAAGCCACAAATGGTATTACTTTTCCAGAGACTCTTTCGTGCCCATCGACTTGCCGCAAAATGCACCTCAAATCATAGAAAAACCATGGACAGAAGCAGTTAGGATCTCTTCTGCTGCAAGCGTGCCAAAAAAATACATTTCAAATTCTCCTTTCACCGCCTATGCCGTTGTCAACAGACTCGGAATACTCGCCTTTACAGACGAAACGGTAAGCGTTTTCAACGACAATTCCGTTTTTCCTTCCGTAACGGCCGACCAGCTCGTTTTCAGCGGAGGCGCACCAGTATTCTACCTGTACAGAAGTTCATTTTTCAACGATTCTTCGATCCAGACCGACAAGGAACCATTCCTCGTCGAGTTCAATCCAAACACACAGATGTTTTTTCCGCTTGTTTCATACAAGAACTTGAACCTTACGGAAGATGAACAGATTATAGGCTTTTTTTGGGATGGCTATACGTGGACATGCTCCGCAAAAAAAAGACTTGAACGACAGGTAGAATTCAAATTCTTTACCTGGCAGCCACTTATAGACCTTACAGAACTGTCACCCGCACTATCATCCGACAACTACCTCTTTAAGGCTGCAACTGAAGAAGAATACAAATCGCTGAACATGCCGCACCTGTTTACGGATGCTCCCGATGATTTAAAAACATTGGTTGCATCAATTCCCAGCGACTTTACGTTCTATGTTTCATGGCGAGACGGCTCGGGTACAAGTCCAGTCAATTACTATCAGCCAGGAAACAACAGCAGTACGACAGTGAATGCAAAGGGACTGAACGATACCATTTCAGGCTACGAAGTCATCGTATTTGCAGACGGAACGACATACCTAAGAAAGAACGAACAAGGCAGCCAGATCTGTGCATTCAGGCTGCCCCTGCTACCTGCGGGATACACCTATGGAGAGGTAGCAGTTACAGGAACAAAGATGTACGTTGCATGGGAAGAAAATAACTTTTATAAAACCGGCAGAGCCGGCTTTATTCAGGTGAACATAACGAACGTGCTCAATTCTTTGAATTGAGCAACAAACCCGCTTATTATTTTGTAAATCGAACAAGATTTGGCAGGGAAGAAGTCTGGTGCTTGATGTACAGATACTTGAACGGATGCAAATCAAGGGCATTCGTCTGCCACCCACCGACCGAAGCCAAATCAATCAAATGCATGCTTATAGGATGATAGATGGGAATTATCATGCTTTCATCCAGAAGCAATTTTTCTGCCTTTGACAGATACAGGTAATGCTCATCTGTCGTATCTGCACGGGAAGCATTCAAAAGATATTCATCAAACAGCTTGCTGTCATATTTTGCAACATTCAGAGATGAATCACTCCTGAACAATTCCAAGAAAGCCAAAGGATCGGCAAAATCTCCTATCCAAGAATAGGAAAACAAATCTGCATTCCAATTGGCAATCTGGGTGTTGTACTGTTCCATCGTCGTAGTTTCTACAACCAGTTCAACACCCAAAGGCTCCCATGCCGTTTTCAGCTGTGCAGCAAGATCCTTCATAAAATCTGTGTCGGTAATGGCAAACGTCAGCGTCAACTTTTGGTCGTACGGAATCTTTGCATGTTCACGGGCTTTGTTCATCATTGCAATTGCATCATCCGTATCATAATCATCAATGCCAGGCACATTTGGATACTCAGGCAAAGGATACACTAGCGTAGTTGCAGGAACCGTAATATTTTTACGCAGGGAATCATAGGGAATGGCTTCCAGCAAAGCCGATCTGAATTCAGGATTATTCCATATAGAATTGCCCATCTTAAAGAACAGATAATACGTTCCAAATTCCGCTGCAACATGAATTGCATCAGTATTGATGATTTTTGAAACAAGCGCATTTCCTTCGGTTATCCAGTCTGCATTGCCAGTGTTGAACTGATAAGCATTTTCTTCCAAATCATCGCTCAATGAAATGGTTATGCCCGGTATGACAACCGAAGCTGCATCATAATATTTAGGATTTTTTGCCAGTACAAGAGTGTTGTTCTTGTACGATTTAAGAGTAAACGGACCGCTATATGAATTCGGCTTGGAACTCACGATGGAAAACGCATGGTGGCACAGAATGCGCGGCAAATGTTCTGCAGGTTCTTCTAGATGAACAACAAGAGTCCTGTCATTACGGACGGAAATGCCGACATCTTCCTTTATGCCCTTGCCAGTCCTGAAATTGCGGGCACCTTCTATAAAATCCAGCAGCGATGAATAGGGAGCATTGGGAGTTGCCAGCAGCCTGAGCCATGAGTCACGGACAGTTGCAGCCGTAATAGGCTCCCCTGTACTAAAGCATGCGCCTTCCCGAAGCGTAAACGTCCATCTTTTTTTTGTACGTGAAATCTTATATGAAGTGCACAGTGCATTCCGAGGCTCAAGCGTCAACGGATCATAAGAAAAAAGACCTTCGTACAGCCCAGAAAGCACCTGCGCTTCCGAAGTATAGTTTGCAGTGTGAGGATTCAAATCGTACTGGTGAGTCATGGATATCAGCCGAACTTCCCTTTGCTCCTCAGTTTTGGGAATGTTGCCTGAAGAATCCAATCCAAATGCAGACTGTACAGACACCACTGCAGCACACAAGGCTGCTACACAAAAAAGAGAAAGCTGACGGCTTTTATTCATTATCCTTTATCCCCAATTTCTTCATTTGTTCAGCCTCTTCTACATAGGCTGCATATTCACCCTTGCACTGATTTATTTTTGCAAGAATATTCTTGAGTGTAGTCAATTCCATCTTTATGCCCTTAATGCGTGCCCTGTCAGCAGGAATAGCCGTTGCCTTAAAGAAATCATCCAACGCAGTAAGCTTTATGTGCAGGCGGCCATTTTCCGTAAGCTGGTTTGACACAAAATTAAAGATGAAGTCATCCTTCTGGGAATTCATCTTCTGGTAGTTAGGGCTGTTCTTTTCAGTAAGCGTACCGTAGTATGTAATGCGCTTTGCAAGGTTTTCCATGAACTTGCTGTAATTTATGATTTCCTTGCGCTGTTCGCCACCACGCTCCGTTACAGACACCTGATATTCCACCTGAGGATCTGCCAAGCCAAAAATCCTGCGAATGAGCTTCATCAGCTTGTCTTTAAATCCATTGCTTTCAGACTGCAGAATATCATGGTTAACAACGATTTTCTGCTGCACCACATTGTACTGCTCTGCCAGGGATCCCAAAAAACGGATGGCAGACATGATTATTTCATGAGTATCAACAGCAGGAGCCTTTGCTTCCTTCGTCTTGTCTTCGACATGCAGACGTTTCAGCAACTTTTTGCGAAGCTCTTCTTTTGAAATGGCCGTTTCTTCGTCTACAATTTCCTGAATGAGCTCCTGATACACAGGCTTTTTCGGCATGCAAATCGGCAACAGACGCTTTATCTCCGCAGCCAAAGCAGAGCCATCATTCAAAGCAGAAGAATCAAAGCGTTTATCAGCAATAATGTTCTTGCGAATTTCACCCTTGTACCGTTCGCGATGGAAATTGCCAAGCGACTTTAAGGCTTTGTTAATGTCTTCCATTTCATGGGCTGTGTTTTCAAGACCATCAAACAGCATGCCGACAGCCATGCCCAGACCAGAGTTTTTCAGTTCCGACAGGGCAATGCCCAATGCTCGGGTGTTCACCCTGCTGGACGATGCCGTAAGGCTGCTCCAAACAAAAGAATTGTTGAATTCAAGCAGCTTCTTTATTTTGTCAGTAGTAAGCTGGTCTACGGAAAACTTCATGTAATTGCAGATATAGTCAAGCATCGTCTCGTAGTCATTCAACCTGATGCCAAGCTGCTGTGCACGATCATTGTCATTGAAAGGACTTTCGTCAGGGCACGTAACCTTTGAAATCTGCCTTTCATTTTTATATGGATCAGGAATAACGAGAGAACGCTTTTGCAGCAAATCAAACATGTTTTTTATAAAAACAAGATGATTCCTGTACCTATCCTGCACATGAACAAGCTGTGTAGAGTCAAACCATGCCGTCTTGTTTTCAATAGCTTTTATGACTGTAGCATTAAAACTTTCTTCTTGATTAGCATTGTCCATCTAAATTACCCCTACAAAACTTATTAATTCAGAATCCATATCCCTTTCTTACTATCGGAATTCGGACTGCAATACTTCACCTTTTATTTTCGTGCAATAGACCTGCTCAGAAAACTGAAGGTTCCGACCTGATTGAGGCACCCCCAAAAAGATTCAGTTTTTTTAGAATATGCCTTTAACAGCATACAACAAAGTATCTTATTATGATAGCACATTCCCTACGGCTCTGTACAGATTCGTACTATTGATATAATGGAAAAAAATCATTATTCTATATAACTATCATTATTTTAACTGAAAAGGTGAATTGAATGGCAGTTGATGAACATTTACAAATGGTGCGCCACAGTCTGGCTCACGTTATGGCAGAAGCTATTCTAAAATTGTATCCGGGAACGAAAATAGCCATCGGCCCGGCAATTGAGAATGGATTCTATTACGATTTTGAATTTCCTGCAGACAACAAGCTGACAGAAGATGCGTTTCCTGCTGTAGAAAAAGAAATGAGAAGAATCCTTGCAGGAAACTTTGACTTTGTACGCAAGGAAGTTTCAAAAGCAGAAGCACTCGAACTCTTTAAGGATCAGCCATACAAAGTAGAGCTGATTAATGATTTACCGGAAAACGAAACCATAACAACCTACACTCAGGACACCTTTACAGACCTTTGCCGAGGTCCTCACATTGCAAATACAAAAGAAATAAACGCCCAGAGCTTCAAGCTTACGAAAATGGCAGGAGCATACTGGCGCGGAGATTCTGACAGAACAATGCTGAGCCGCGTCTATGCCGTTGCATTTGAAAAGCCGAATGACTTGAAGGATTACTTGAAAATGCTCGAAGAAGCAGACAAAAGGGATCACCGCAAGCTCGGCGTGCAGATGGACTTGTTCCACCTTGACCCAGAAGATCCGGGACAGATTTTCTGGCATCCAAACGGATGGACCATGTACGTAACGCTTCAGGACTACATGCGCAAGAAGGTCATTCAGGACGGATATCAGGAAGTAAACACGCCTGCCGTCATGCCCCGTACGCTTTGGGAACGTTCCGGACACTGGGGGCACTACCAGAAGAACATGTTCATTACCGAAAGCGAAAAGCGTCTTTTTGCCATAAAGCCAATGAACTGCCCTGGTGCACTCGAAATCTTTAACTCTCGCACACGCTCATACAAGGATTTGCCGCTCCGCCTTGCAGAATTCGGACACTGCGTCCGCAACGAGCCAAGCGGAACACTGCACGGAATCATGCGTGTACGTGGCTTTGTACAGGACGATGCCCACATCATCTGTACCGATGACCAGATTGTAGACGAAGTTGCAAAGTTCTGTCGCCTGCTCAAAGGCGTTTACGCAGATTTCGGCTTTGACAAGAACCTGCTTGTAAAGCTGAGTACGCGCCCGGAAGATCACGTTGGCGATGATGCTACATGGGACAGAGCAGAAGCAGCCCTTGCAGATGCATGCAAATCATGCGGCATTGAATATGAAATTCAGCCGGGCGAAGGTGCTTTCTACGGTCCAAAACTTGAATTCACGCTTGTCGATGCCCTTGGCAGACAGTGGCAGTGCGGTACAATACAGCTTGACTACCAGCTTCCATCTGCAGAAAGATTGAACGCTCAGTACATCGGAGCAGACAACCAGAAGCACCATCCAGTCATGCTGCACCGTGCAGTACTTGGTTCGCTGGAGCGCTTCCTCGGCATCCTCATCGAAAACTATGCGGGAGCATTTCCGGCATGGCTTCACTTTGAGCAGGTTGCTGTTGTTCCAGTAGGACAGGACTTCAACGAGTATGCACAGAAAGTCGCCGACACGCTCAGAGCTGCAGGAATCCGCGTAAATGCATATATCGGCGATGACAACATGAAGAGCAAGATAAAGGCAATATCCAGCGAGCACAAGACACCATACATTCTTGTTGTAGGTGCAAAGGAACAGGAAGGAAACTCCGTAATGTGCCGCTTCCGCTTTTCAAGCCAGATTCCGCAGCGTTCTTTCAAGCTGGAAGAATTCCGCGACTATGTAGTTGAAAAGACAGAAAGCCACTTCAACGGAATATAAGGCATTATCACTGCATGAAAAAGGGGCCGTCCATTTCTGTTGGACAGCCCCTTTTCTATTTGTACAGCCTCATGCTATGCATTTGGGCGGACAATAACTTTTGCAAGGTTAGGACGCTTTTCCAAGTCCTTCTTAAGACCTTCTTCACGAGCCTTGTTTACATACTTTGGATCCTGGAACGAATACTTGAAGTTAGTATGAACATCATAAGTGCCGTTCATAAGGGCATAAGCATCTTCTGTCATTACAAGCTCTTCGTCTGTAGGAATGACGAAAATCTTTGTCTTTGAATCGTCTGCACTGATGCATGTTTCTGCATTTCCCGTGAAAGACCATTCGTTTTTCTGGGAATCAATCTTGATTCCGTAGTTTTCAAGACCAGAACAAGCCTTAAAGCGAGTAATAGGACCACGTTCACCCACTCCAGCAGTCCATACAATGGCATCTACATGGCCAAGCTCAGCCGCAAATGCACCGATGTACTTCTTGATGCGAAGGGCTTCCATCTCAATTGAAAGCTGGCACAGCTTGTCGCCCTTAGCAGCATCAATTTCAATGTCTCGGCGGTCGGAATACTTGCCGGTAATGCCAAGACATCCAGACTTCTTGTTGAGAGCCTTGTCCATTTCATCAGCAGACATGCCTGTCTTGCGCATGATGTAGAACGGAAGAGCCGGGTCAACATCACCAGAACGAGTACCCATGACCAGACCTTCAAGCGGTGTAATGCCCATTGTTGTATCGTAGCACTTGCCATCCTTTACGGCACACATCGAAGAACCGTTACCAATATGACAGATAATGAGGTTTGTATCTTTTGGATCTTTTCCAAGAAGAACAGCAGCACGTTTTGCAGTGTAAAGGAAAGATGTTCCGTGGAAACCATAGCGGCGTGCGGCATACTTTGTGTACCATTCGCGAGGAATAGCATACATAAACGTTTCTTCGGGCATTGTCTGGTGCCATGCAGTATCCATGATTGCAGCATGAGGAACGTTCGGCATAACCTTTTGAGCTGCCTCTATGCCCATGATGTTTGCCGGCATGTGCAATGGTCCAAGGTCAATCACTTCGCGGAAGCCGTCAAGCACTTCTGGCGTAATCAATACGGACTTTGTGAACTTTTCACCGCCATGGAGTACGCGGTGACCGACAGCACCAATTTCTTCCATGCTCTTGATAACGCCAACCTTCGGATCTGTTATTTCCTTTATGATTAACTCGATAGCCTCTTTATGGGTAGGACAAGGGCTTTCGATTTCAACCTTATTTCCCTTTGCCTTGTGCTTAATGCAAGAACCTTCAATGCCGATTCTTTCAACAACACCGTTTGCCATTACTTCTTTATTGTCCCAGTCGTAAACCTGATACTTTGCGGATGAAGAACCGCAGTTCAATGTAAGAATTACCATTGCCATAGAAATGTATCCTCGAAAAATAAGATAAATATTCTTCCATTATAGTAAATAAATGTCGGAATTTCAATGCCGTCACAAAGTCTCAACCGTTTCAAATATTTTCCGTAACGTGTCGGATTTGCACTCTGCATTGACTTATGACAAGATTTGAATCGATATTCCAATCTCTGTGTCTCCGTCATTCCAATCTCTGTGTCTCCGTCATTCCAATCTCTGTGACTCTGTCATTCCAATCTCTGTGACTCTGTTATTCTAATCTCTGCGACTCCGTCATTCCAATCTCTGTGACTCTGTTATTCTAATCTCTGCGACTCCGTCATTCTAATCTCTGCAATAGTGTTCAAAATTTAAAATGGCACCTCGAAAAACCGAAGTTTTCAAGGTGCCCTTTATTCCGCCGTCCATGTACTAATTACGATTCTTTTCATTGCTGGCAACAGACTGAGAAGAAGCCATGATGCTTCCAAACCCCTTTTCGAGTATCTTTGCATTTTCCCAGCTTTCGTTTATCTGTCGGGTTCCATTTTCGCTGTCAAAGATGAGTTTGTCAGATGCTTTTTGTATCTCATCAATGATTCTTTTGATTTCTTTTATGCTATCAAGGATAGTATCAGACAGATGGCGTATTTCCGTTGCAACAATATGAAAGTTTTTGCCGGCTTCACCTGAGCTAGAAGCCTCTAGTTCCGCGTTGAAAGCGATGATTTTTGTCTGATCGGCCACATTGTTGATAATGCCCATAATGTCCCAAATGCCATTCATCTTTGTGTTCAGATCTTTTATGCCTTCTGTCGTGAGCATGTTCATGTTCTTGATTTCCTGCAAATCATGCACGTTACTCTGCAGTGCTTCAGTGCCTGAACGCACGGCTTCGGCAATGCTTTTGACAGCTTCACGAATTTCCTTTTCATGATCCTGATTGGCAAGACTCATAACATAGTGATGACAGTTTTCCCTGCGGTTGAGTCCGTTGAATATGGCAATCGCCATCTGCTCACAGCTATTATAGCCGCAAGCTCCGCAGTTGTAGATGTCTGCAGAACCGTGCTTGTCCATGCTTAGGTAAATCTGCTCCAATTCCTCTTGGGACGGATTCTTTATGCACCTTAACCTCACAGCACTGCGATCATAGTAGGTTCTATCATAAATGCCAGGCTTCCAATATGCGTTTAGGGTTTTATCCAGTCTCCACAGGGCTAGTTTGCTCGGTTTGCGACCAGACGTCTTCCACTTTTCCTTCCGTGCCAGTGCCCTGCTTTCAACCAATTCTTCAAGCTCATCAAGCGGCATTCTGGTGTTTACCGTTCCTCCTCCCCTGTTGCACCCCTTATCGCAGTTCAAACAGTCCACCAGCTGGTAGTGGAATTTGTGTCCAGAAGAAAGTGATCGCTCCAGTCCTGCAAGATATTCAAACACAGCCGGCTGCCCCTCTATCTTGCGGGTTTTGGAAGAAATGCCAGGAACGAACCGCTCTGCGGTGCGCATTAAACCTCCTGGAACGGAATACAGTACGGCACGCTCGGCAGGCGGGTTGTCATAGTCAACCTGAGGGAATGTGGACAAATCAATATTGTTTTCCTTGAGCCATGTGTCAAGGCTCTTCATCGTAACATTGTAGTCGCCTCGCCCATTTTCATCGAACTCACGCCGCTTTGCAAAGCACGGAGAGATGACAGCTATCTTGCAATCACGATATGCTGGATAAAAATGGCGAATGCATTCGACTGTATGTGCCATAGGGCTGTCTGCCTTGGCAAGATACGGAATTAACTGGGGGCAATATATTTCCACAAAGCTGACAAGTGCAGGACAAGGCTGTGAAATCAGAATCTGAGGATCCTCTTTTTTTATCTGCTCAATATAGCTTTTTGTCGTCAGCTCGGCACCAAAAGACACATCGAAAACAGCCTTGACACCTATGGACTTGAGCCATCCGTTCAGATGCAAGTCCTTGCCTGCAAAATTGGAGGCAACGGCAGGTGCAACGATAGCAACCATGTAAATTCCATTCTTAAGATCATGAAAGAAAGCCTGCATGTCGTCAATGCCTGTCCTTGCTCCATGACTGCAGGCTTCAATGCAAGTACCGCAGCCAATGCAAAGATCATGATTGATAGACACATGCCCACCCGAACCGTTGTTGCACATTTTAACTGGACAAACGCTTATGCAGCGATGGCAGTTGCAGCACTTGGCAGGATCTATCTGTATGACGGGACGAAGATGCTCCGCGGTTGCATACTCATTCATAAGCCACCTGATTAAAATGGAATGTACAAACAAAGAAGCCACAAAAAGAACTGTCCGAAACGAAAAGTTCAAAAAATCTTTGTCTATTATAACATAGAGTTGTGAAAAATACAACGTACACAAAGCCTCGCAGCAATCCACAGGCAGTAAATGGTCAGGAATGAGAATGAAGCGACTATGCATCAAACGCATAGAGAATGCAAAAGTTCTATTGTACTTTCTGCTTTCTTGTATAGTATTATACATTGCAGGAGGAAGGAACATGAAAATCAAATCATTTTTGGCAATAACTTTTGCAGCTCTGGTTGCTGTAAGCAGCATATCTGCAAAATCTCTGGTAGTTTATTTTTCCCATGCAGGCGAAAATTATGCTGTTGGAACTATCAGCGAGGGAAACACTGCCATTCTCGCAAAGATGATTGCGTCCAAGACTGGGTCGGACACTTTTGAAATCATCCCTGCCAAAGACTATCCGGCAGCCTACAAGGAATGTACCGATGTAGCAAAGGCTGAGCAGAAGAAAAATGCCCGCCCCACCTACAAGGACGACATAGACACCAGCGATTATGACACAATCTACATTGGCTATCCAATCTGGTGGGGAGACATGCCCATGGTGGTATACACGTTCCTTGAAAAACACAACCTGAACGGAAAGACAATTGTTCCCTTCTGTACCCACGAAGGAAGTGGAGTGAGCGGCACTGATGGAACAATCAAGCGATTTTATAAATCAGCAAATGTAAAGGTTGCCCTCGCTGTCCGAGGAGCCACAGTCCAAAATGAACGCACCAAGGCAGAAAAAGCCGTGGACGAGTGGCTTAGGTAAACCTCTAAAAAACAGTAAAGGAAAAGAAAAATGGACTACGAAAAAGGATATGTTTACAGCCTGATGGACAAAGGCGGTCCCACCGATGTGAGGGAGCCTTATTTCAAGGAAGCGGTGGACGAGATGATGCGGGCGAGGACGCTCTGCGCAAAGGCCAACGCCAAGATGCCAGACGACCCAAGCCACATCGAGGACTTGGAGGAGCTTTTCGGCCGCAAACTGGACGATGTGCGGATTCTCACTCCATTCATCTGCGACTTCGGGAATCGGGTCAAGTTCGGAAAGAATGTCTTCATCAACCATTCGGCCATTTTGAGCGCGTCGGGCGGAATCGAGTTTGAGGACGGCATCTCGGTAGCGCCAGGTGTGCGCATTGCCACAATCAACCACGACTTCAACGAGCGGCACACAAAATATACTTACGGCAAGGTCACGATAAAAAAGAACGCCTGGATTGGAATGAACGTGACGATTTGCCCAGACGTGACGATTGGAGAGTATGCGGTAGTCGCGGCGGGCGCGGTTGTGACTAAGGATGTGCCTGACTACGCTGTGGTGGGTGGTTGTCCTGCAAAGGTGATTAAGATGCAGAATCCAGATGAGCAGAAGGAATAGCAAAGCGACCATCGTTCGTTCTGTTACATCTTCCGAAATCCGCTCATGCCCTTTTCCAGAAGCGTTGTGGCAAGATGTATCATTTCGTCCATGGGAATCTTTCTGCCGTCAGCGACCCACTGGCGGTAGAGAGCCAGAACGATGGTGGTGTAGGCGCGCACGATGTTCTGAACGTATGCACTTTTTTCGTGAAGTGATTTGCTTTTTTCGTTGGTGTGGGCGGAAACTTTCTTCTGCATTCCCTCGCGGATATAGTCAAAACGGCTGTCGCAGGTAACGCGCTTGAAAAAATCATCCTGGGCCTCGTTGTATTCAAAAAACTCCCGCACAAGTTGGCCAAGGTTTTCCGTGTAGGTAAGATTTTTGACCCGCTCAATGTATTCCTCGCTGTGCTCCGCCTGAATCTCCCGCAAAACATCGTCAGTCGATTCGTAATGCAGATAGAAGGTGTTGCGGTTAATGTTGGCTCGGTCGGCGATGGCCTTTACGGTCACTTTTTCATACGGCAGTTCGCAGACAAGGGCTTTGAACGCCGAACGGATTGCTTCTTTTGTGCGCACTACGCGCAGGTCTTGTTTTTGTTCGGTCATGGTTTCTCCTGTTGATTTTTAACAGCATTTCGTTTAGTGATGTTTTCAACATTACCAGTTTCTTTCTTTTTCTGTACCAGAGAGGAATGATTGAACGCGTTGACAAAAGGGATGCCGTTATTTTTGCAATAGGCGGTAAAACACAGCTCCATTTCCTTCCAATAGGACACATCTCCACGTTCAAAAATCCGGGCATAAAGGTCGCGATATTGAGGATATTTTTCTGCTATATATGAAAGAATCCTCGCTTTGTAGTCGCCGCGCAAGTTCAGATTCTCAAACCAATACTCGCAGATAAAAGTTCGTGTAGTCTCAACAATCTGCTTCCAGTCAGTGAGTTCAGGAAAAATAGGAGACATAAAAAGCACAGTGTAAATGCCGTTTGAATGAAGTTCTTTCAATGTACGAAGCCGCTCCTCCACACTTGAGGCTTTGTCCATATCTCGGCGAAAATTTTCATCGAGCGTGTTCAGCGAAAGGTCAACAATGACATTCTTGCATTCTTTGAGCAAATCCATGTCGCGCAGAATCAGACTGGACTTAGTTGAAATGCTCACCGTGCAGTCTATGTGTGAAAGCTGCTCTAAAATCATGCGAGTAATTTCATACTTTTTTTCAAGAGGATTGTACGGATCCGTTACCGAAGACAAAAATACAGTCTTTCCCGAAAGTTTTTTCGCGCTTATAGCCTTTTTACACCTTTTCACATCAACAAATGTTCCCCATTCTTCCGTGTGTCCTGTAAAGCGCTTCATAAAGCTGGCGTAACAGTAGAGGCATCCGTGAGGACATCCCGTGTAGGGATTGATGACATAATCACAGAAAGGGAGATTTGATTTTGTAACATAGTCAGCAGTTTGAATTTCTTTTATTTGCAATACACTCATAAGTTTTCCCCACTTTCCTAGACACATTCCCAGAATCTGTCGCATATCTCACACTCCGCCACATTCTGCCCATTGAGAGGGCGGCAGTTCATGCTATGCTTTTCCAAGAAAATTATAAGGCACTTGCACATTATTTTGCAAGTGCTGAATGAAACACGCAAAGGAGCGGATATGGCGGTTACGATGACAGATTCAAAAGAAAACATAATGGGAACGATGAGCGAAGGGAGGCTTTTGTTCAAGATGGTGCTTCCCATGATTTTTTCGGTTTTGGTTTCGTCGCTGTACAACATCATGGACTCGATTTTTGTGGGGCGGCTTTGCGCCGTCTTTCTAGTCCGCGAAAATCTGTTTAAGAGGGAAGAATATGGATTTTTTGAAAGATTCAACAGGAGCATTGTACAGGGAATTCCTTTTTGCGTCCGTGTGCAGCGCGCTCGCTTGTCATGTCGGTCTACAGTTTCGTCGATACGATTACCGTCGGACAGTCCGAGGGAACGCTCGGCGCGGCGGCTATGGCGGTCATCACGCCGCTTTACGGCGCGCTCGTCTTCGTCGCAATCCTTGTGGGCGTGGGCGGCTCGGTTCGGCTCGGCGATGCGAAGGGGTGCGGCGACGAGGAAGCGGCAAACGCTTTCTTCACGGCTTCCGGGTCATGCACAAAAAATCCGCGACCGCCATCGCCCTCGCGCGGAGCCTTGTCTTCGGCGGTCTTTTCCTCGCCGCCCTGCCGCCACTCACAGGGATTGTCGGCGTATGGGTCGCGCTGCCGCTTGCAGAATTCGTGACGGCGGCTCTTGCAGTGGCTCTGCTGCACAGGACACGGTGAGAGAAAGAAAAACGCCGCCACGCTTGCTCCGCACAAAGTCCTATTCTGCCACCCCTCCTACATCTTCCGCAAAATCATCGCCGAGCAGGGCGCAATTTCCAGCTCTTTCAGATTGTCCGAGTGAAAGCGTCTTTCCGTCAGCAAATCCGTGTATTCACCGAACGGCACGGCTTCCAACTCCACGCGAGCCGCCTCAAAGTCCGAGTTCACGATGACAAGAATCTGCTCGTCGGCGTTCCTGCGCCAAAAGGCGAGCTGGCGGTTTTTGGTGAGTGCGACGGAAAAATCCCCCGACTGCAAGGCTGTATGCTCGGCTCGGATTTTCGCGTAGCGGGCAATCAGCGGCGGAAGAAAAGCAGTGTCGAAGTTCTGCCGCGCTTCTTCTGGGATTGCGGGGGCGAACGGTGGGAGCGCGGGACGGAGCGCATGGTCGCCGCTTTCGTTCCGCTCGCCCTTTATGCCGAACTCGCTTCCGTAGTAGATTGACGGAATTCCCGGAATCGTGAAAAGCAGCGCGTACAAAAGCGGAAGGTGGCGGTCGGGTGCGGAGAGTGCGCTTCCCGCGCGGTTCACATCGTGGTTGTCGGCGAAGTTGTAGAGCGCGATGTTTTTGTACATGCCTTTTTCGCTGTCCGACTCGCGCTCAAGGTTGTACGAAAGTTCAAACAGGTTCTGGTCGTTCAGGCTTGACCATAACGCCTTGTAAATCTGATAGTTCGTGACCGAATTGAGCCTTCCCTCGTGCGCCCAGTCCGTGTAATCGCCGTGCACCACCTCACCCATGAGCCAGAAATCGCTTTTCATCTTTTTGCAGAATGAAGAGAGCGCGTCAAGAAAATCCTTGCTTAGGACATCGGCGGCATCAAGGCGAAGCCCGTCAATGCCGAAATCCTCAATCCACATCTTGACGGCGGCAAAGAGGTGGTTCTGCACATCACGGTTCGCGCTGTTCAGCTTGACCAAATCCTTGCAGCCCGCCCAGCCCTCGTAGTCGAACGGGTCGCCCCAGCCGCTTCCCCGCTCAAAGTTCAAGTTCGCATACCAGTTTGCAAATTGGCTTTCCCTGCCGTTTTTCTGAATGTCCTTGAACGCGAAAAAATCGCGCCCCGTGTGGTTGAATACCGCGTCAAGGACGACGGAAAATCCTTTCTCATGGCACAGTCGACAGAACTCCGAAAAACTCTCGTTGCTCCCAAGCCGCCTGTCAATGCGGAAATAGTCCGCCGTGTCGTAGCCGTGCGCCGTGGACTCGAACACAGGTCCGATGAGAAGCGCGTTGCAGCCGAGCGAGCGGATTCTGTCCAAGTCAGTCGAAAGCCGCTCGAAAAAATCCCCCGCCTGTGAAGAAAAATCGTTGCGCCTCGCCGCCCCCGAAAGCCCCAGCGCGTAAATGTGATAAAAAACTTTGTCCGAAAAAAGAAATGACATACAAATTCCCCCTTTAGTTTGCAACACCGTACACAAAACTGTGTACAATCCGATAAATGCTCTCGTCTGAAAAGTCCTGCCCTCCAGCGCGGAGAGCGGCAAGCGCGGTGATGTTGTTGTGGTACAAGAGCGCGTACAGGCTTTCCTTTCCACGCATATTGCCGAATTCCGCCGATGAAAGCGTGAAGAATTCGGTGAACAGGGCTAGGATTTTTTGCGAAAGCGGCGCGTACACGGCTTTTCCCTCTGATGTTTCGGGCGCGTTCAAGAGGACGCAGTGCAGGCGGAAAAAGTCGGCTTGCTCCGCCGCAAATGAAAGTTCCGCGGTAAGAGCGTCCGTCAGCCCCTTGATGAAGTCGTGCGTGTAGGTGAGCGCGTTTTTGAGCCGAGCGAAAAGCTCCGCGCCGTAGGAGTCGGCGATGGCAGAAAGAAGCCCCTGCTTGTTCTTGAAAAAATAGTACAAGGTCGGCTTTGTGATTCCCGCCGCCGCGCAGATTTCCTGCACCCCAACGCCCTCGTAACCCTTCTGCGCGAAAAGCGCCACTGCCGTTTTTAAAATCAGTTCCCTGCTGTTCTCGTTTGCCATGTTTTATGTACCGTTCGGTATATAAACTAATGGAAGCGGAGAAAGATGTCAAGGGGGATGTGGTGAAAGTGAAAATGGGTAATTGTGTTTAGGTCAAAATTCGCTCAGCGGAGCAAAACCGCCGTTCGGTACGATTTCCCCGCCCAACACTTCCGCGATTGCCGCCGTAAAATACTCGTAGCGGGTAAGCCCATTTATCAGCACCGACTTTCCGCCGTATTCCACCAGGTAGGTGGGAAGTCCCCGAATGCCGAGCCGTGCTACACGCTCCAAGTCACACTCCAGAGCAGTCTTTGCCTTATCGCCATTAAACTCCGCCAAGAACCGCTCCCTGTCGATGCCCGTCTCCTCAGCAACGGCAGCAAGTTCTTCTGTCCGCGTGGTCTTTCGCCTTTCTACAATCGTTGCGCAGCGCAGTTTGTGCAAGAATGCATCTGCCTTTTCGGGAGCGACAAGTTTTGCCGCATGGTAAGCAAGATTCAGCGGGCGAGACGAGGGATATTCAGCAGAAAAAAGGGCGAAGCCGTCCATGTTGATTGGGAACCCTCCGATACTTTCCTCACTCTTGTAAATCTGTGCAAGCCGCCTGTTGTAGACCTCGATTCCTTTTTCACGTCCCAGTGCAAGTTCTTCTGGGAGCATGAAGTCTGCCACATCGCGCACAAGCAGAGCCATCACATAGTCGAAAGCTATTCTGCCAGTAAAAGCTGCCTCCAGCCGTTCACGCACAGGCTCGCTCTCGTAGGACAAGCCCATCATTGGGTCGGTGAAAACGCTTATCAGAATTTTGTCTTTCATATTTCAGGCTCCTCAAAAAAGATTCCTGTCAAAGCACATACCGCTCGCTCCCCACACGCTGATGTCGTCGTACTTCACATACACGTTAGCAGGAGGTACTCCCAGCACCTCGCTGAAAATGCGTGTTATTTCCGCCGTCAGTTCAGCATAGCCAGAGTGGCTCTCGTTCCCGAATATGCTTACGGTGATGTAGGCTATCGCTTCGTCCGACCTTCCCCGAAGATACAGACGGCTTTTTTCCTGCACTTCGACCAAAAGATAGTCTTCGCTTTTCCCCGGAACCAGTCTCTAGGCTCATTTGAGTTTCTCAGAAATCTCGCTGATTTCCGCCGGCAGTTCCGTAAGTTTTCCGTCGTCGGTCAGAATCGGCGTGTCCAGCACAGTT
>ERZ842401.1337-NODE-1337-length-35566-cov-9.235054_pt1 | contig 35566 bp, 58 predicted proteins | sample MGYA00521270_ERZ842401 | MGnify/ENA primary metagenome ERZ842401 (study PRJEB31892, sample SAMEA3878208) | bioreactor metagenome | biome: Moose rumen | place: Sweden | collected 2011-10 | study: EMG produced TPA metagenomics assembly of the PRJEB12797 data set...
TTCCGATCTTAGGAGGACCATTATTCCAATTTATTGCTTATATTATCCTATTGATAATATTTCCATATTCTAGAAATATAGTAACTATTTATCACTATAGTATTTTATTATTTAATTTATTACCAATATATCCCTTAGATGGTGGGAAAATAATGAATTTAATAATTGAAATGTTTATTCCTTATAAACTTAGTATTAAAATTAGTATATTTGGCAGTTATATAATTTTATTAGGATTATTTTTTTATAATGAAATAAAAATAAATATTATTGTTATGATGATTTTATTATTAATATTAATTTTTAAGGAGCAGAAAAAGATAAATTATTTGTATAATAAATTTATCTTAGAAAGATATCTAAATAGTTATAAATTTAAAGATACTAAAATAGTTTTAGATAAGAATAGTTTTTATCGTAATAAAAAACATTTAATTAAAGATAATTATAAGTATTATTTTGAAAAGGAATACTTAGCTAAAATATTAAAAAAATATTGACTTTTATTAGGGAGATTTGCTATAATTCTATTACCGGCTGTAAGAAGTATGGGGCATTAGCTCAGCTGGGAGAGCGCCACGTTTGCACCGTGGAGGTCAGCGGTTCGATCCCGCTATGCTCCACCATTTGAATTTTACCATTGTATATCAATGGTTTTTATTTTTTTAGGACATATTTAGGACATATTTTTTAATATATTTGTGTTATTTTTGCATAAATTATAAGTTGTCTAATAAATCGACAACCTCATCCTGAATAGTAGGAAATAAGTGCATATATGTTTCTTGCATAACTTTAATACTGTGTCCCATCCTATCGGACATCATTAGAAAGAATTTAGTAGTATCTACTTTCATATTCTTTTCTTTAGATGTTTTAATATATTCATTTATTAAAAGTGATACATGACTATGTCTAAACTGGTGAATAGTTATCTCGGCAACATCATTTAGTTTATTAAAATAATTGTGTTTACGATTATCTATTGTAGTAGATGGTAAAAATCTACTATTTCCAAATACAAACCATTCTTCTTTAAAATCAGTGTATTCCATACACTCTTTTTTATATTCTAATAGACAGTCTCTAAGAGTTTTGCTCATTTTAATTTTTCTATTTATATAATTTTTAGTAGATGTAATTTTATAAGTGTCTTTTTTAGTCTTGACACTCAGTGTTTTATTAACAATAATTTGATTATTATTAAAATCAATATCTTTCCAGCTTAATGCCTGAACTTCACCTTTTCTCATTCCAGTATAATATAAAAAAATAAAGAATGTTTTCCACATATTATCATCAATAACATCTATTAGTTTATTAAAATCTTCAAGTGTTATATATTCTAATTTTTTATCATCTGGAACAACTTTTTCTTGAACTGATTGAAACCTACCAGAAAGTGCAGCTACATTTTTATCTAGATCATAATTTTGAATAGCATAATCAAATATGCCTTTTAAAATATTTAGAAGTTTATTCAAATAAGTTATTCTAAACTTCTTTTTTTCCATCTCAGACTTCCAATAATTGACTTGTTGTATATTTATACTATTTATGTAAAAATCTTTAAAATAAGGCTCTATATTCTTTTTATAAGCATTTTCATAAGAATAAATAGTAGATTCTTTCCTAGTTTTATACATAAAATCAAAATAATCACTTGCAACAACATTAAATTTTACTAAAACAGGATTATCTCTTTTAGTTTTAAATCTTAATTCTTCTGCCTCAGCTTCTTCCCTAGAACTAAATCTTTTAGACTTTTTATACCTTGTTTTCCCTTTATTATCTCTATATGGTGTTCTATAATACCAATGTCTTCCATCTTTAGTCCATTTTGATTTGTCTTTTTCATTATAAACTGCCATAAAATCACATCCTTTATATTGTTTATTATCATTTAATTTGATATAATAAAAATGCAGATAAAAAGATTGTAGTCTTGTCGGACATATTTTCTTATATTTGCACCTAAGTAATTAGGTTTTGATCTAGTGTGCCAGCACTAGATCTTTTTTTTATTGTGTTTTCCATGTATTACCACATTATTAAAATTTCCTTAATATATCTTCAATTGCTTTTTTATCCTCATTGCTAATTTTATTAATATTATTTTCTAATTTATTAACTAAATTGGAATCAGCATTTACTTCAACTAACGAAAAATCTTTAGTAATTATATTCATTCCCACATTAAAGTAATTAGCAATTTTTTCAATTGTTTCAATCTTTGGAGTTCTTAATCCATTTTCCCAGCAACTTAGAGTCGATCTAGGTATTTTTAAATCTTGAGCTAATTTATCCTGATCAATATTATACTTTCTTCTCAAGTATTGAATATTATTACCTAAAAATATAGTCATAGATTACCTCCTTTATTAAAAGTATATTCTATTTTACACTTTTTATCAACAAAAATATTGCAAATTGCAAAATAGGTATTGACTTGTTGCAAATTGCAACATATAATTAAGGTACAAAGGAGGTATAAAATGGAAAATGTAAGTACACTAAATGAAGAGTTATCAGACTATATAAAACTACAAAGATTTAAGAAAAAACTTAGTCAAGAAGAGGTTGCAACAAGATTAAAAGTAAGTAGAAACACTTATTCTACATGGGAAAATTCACCAACTAAAATTGATTTAGAAACTCTTCAAAGAATTAGTAATGCAATTGGTGAAGACTTATTAATTTTTTTTGATCAGTATGTTGCAAAATGCAACAACAGTTAATAAGGTGGTGAAAATATGTCCGACAAGACAACAAAAGAAATTCTGGATCAACAATATATGAGTGCTAATGATTTGATATTGGTTATTCCTACAATGTCATATATCTCAGCTCTAGAATACATAAAAAGAATTAGATCTATGATGAAAGATAAAAATTATTTTGTTCCTCAAGGTAAAACATTAATTGCTTTAACATGGATGATAAAAAAAGATTTAGGGATTAAGTAAAAGAATAAAAGGGAGATTATATTATGAAAAAAATAAATTGGAAAAACATAGGATTAGCTATTTTATTTATATTAGCAATTGGAGTGATAGGACACGATCTATATTTAATAGGAGTTAAAAGTATTATTACTGGTACTACTATTAGTTGGACTTGGTTTGGTTTTATTACTTTTGGAATAGCAGTTTTAACTGCAGAAGTTATATATCAATATTTTGAAGATTATACAAAATAAAAGGGTTCGGTTGATTATTTAAAAAAATTAAATAGGAGATTTAACATGAATGAAAAACCAAATTATTATGCAGTTATTCCTGCAAATGTCAGATATGACAAAAATTTAAAAGCAAATGAAAAAATACTTTATGGAGAAATATCAGCTTTATTAGATAAAACTGGTACTTGTTATGCTAGTAATAATTATTTTGCAAGATTATATAAAGTTGATCCTAGTGCCATAAGTAAATGGATTAGTAATCTAGAAAAAAATGATTATTTAGAAGTTAGCTATATTAGAGCTGGTAAAGAGATAAAACAAAGAAATATAAAAGTTATAGGTATTGACAAATATCAAGAGGGGTATTGCCAAAAGAACAAAGAGAATAAAGAAGAAGAAAAAGAAATATATAAAGAAAAAAATATTTTTGAGTTAGTAGAAAATAATTTAGGTAGAGTTCTTAGTCCTATAGAAATAGAAATAATTAGTAAATGGGATTATGATTATGAAATTATAGAATTAGCAGTAAAAGAAGCTATATTACATAATGCTAAAACTATTAAATACATAGATAGGATTATATTTAATTGGAAGCAGAATAAAGTTGAAACTATAAAAGATGCTGAAAAATATTTAGAGGAGTTTAGTAATAAAACCAAACCTAGAAAGAAAGAAGAAAAATCAATTGTTAATTATTACAAGGATTTAGATGAACAATATTGAAGATGTTATTCTAGGTCATCTATTACTTAAACCAGAACTTTTTAAAAGAACAGTAATAACAGATAAACATTTTTTAAACGAAAGAAACAAATTCATATTTAAGCTATTAAAAAAACAATATGATGAAGATCAAACAATTAACATTATAGGATTAGCTGAAAACTACAAGAATGAATTTAATATTAAAAATCCAATAAACGAAGTTATTAATAAATTAACAGAATTATTAAGTGAAACATTTCTACAAGTTAATGATTATGATTATTTCCAAGAAGTATTATTTAACAAATATATTGATAATGAAATGATGGTATCAATTAATCAGTTTAAATCACAGCAAATATCAAAAGATCAATTATTGGAAAATATTCACTCATTAGAATCGCAAAATATAAAACTTGATGATAACAGATTAAGTGGAAAAGAAATATTTCAATTAATCAATTCTAAAAATAAAAATATTAATTTTAGATTTAAGAAACTATCCGATACAGCAAATATTCAAGAACATGATCTAGTCATTATTGCTGCAAGAACAGGATTAGGAAAAAGTGGATTTTGTTTAAACCTCCTAGAAGATTTATCTGATAAATATAACTGTCTATACTTCAATATGGAAATAGCAGAAAAACAATTATATCAAAGATTAATTTCAATTAATTCAAAAATAGATATGAAATATTTAGATAATCCAGCAACTGATTATCAAGAAAATTTTATTAAGAAAACATGTGATTTAATGGCATCTAAAAAAATAAAGGTTTATTCACAAGGTCAAACAGTTGCAACAATCAGAAAAAAGATTATGAATGAAACTAAAAAAGGACACACAATAGCTTTTATAGATCATGTTGGATTAATTAAATCTAGAAAAGATTCTACTTTATATGAAAATCTTACTGAGATAGTAAAAGAACTAAGACAAATATCACTTGACTATGACTGTACTATCTTCCTAGTAAGTCAATTAAATAGAAGTGCTGATAATAAACAATTACCTAAAATTTCAGAATTAAAAGATTCTGGAGAATTAGAACAATCAGCAACTACAGTTATTTTAATGCATGATGAAAATCAAGAAAAGAATATATCAAAAGATAAAGTGCCAATTACTTTCTTAATTGGAAAAAATAGAAATGGTTCTTTGGGTATGACACATTATGAATATAACAAGTTAACTCAAAGATTTGATGAGGTGAGTAAAAATGGAAATTGAATATGTAAATAAAGAACAATTAGATAAAATCTGGGGAAAGATGAACGATTATAATATCCCATTAGATTGTATTAAGAATTTATTAAATATTAAATATATGTCAGATATGACAGTTCAACAATATAACTATTTATTACTGATTATTTATCAAGTAGAGAATAAGTGGAATGACTATGATTAATGAGCAGTTGTTTAGAAAGAATGTAGTTATATTGGATGAAATAACTTATAGAAAAAAATTAAGAGGATTAAAACAATATTTTATGAAATCCTATAAATATTTAACTTTTCAAATAATGCCTAATCTAACTGAATTAGGTAAAAGAGATGGAATCTATTCTATAGATATACCAATAGATTATTATTTTGAAAAGTGTTATGGGAAATTACAACTATTATTTTCTGTAAAAAATGATGTAGTGATAATTGAGGATTTAGTACCACATGATATTTTACTTCAATGTCATATGAAACTACTACCTTTATATCATGGTACTCCATATTATCAAGAAAAAGATTTATTTAAACTAAAGGTATTGGAGAAAGCAAATGAAAAAAATATTAGAGAAGTTAAAGAAATATATTAAGAAAATAAAAAGAGAAATTAAAAAAGATAAAAATAAGTATTACTGGAAAAGAAAGTACTACAAAATAATGAGTACTGAAAAAAAAAGAAATGATCAATTAGCAGAAGATTTAAGAAGAATGTATACAGAAGTAAAAAAGTATCAAAGATTATTAAAAGAAAAAGAGGGAAACAATGAGAGTAATAGAGTTAGATCCATTTGAGGAAAAAGACTTAATTAACTACTTAGAAAGACTAAAAGAATTATTACCAGAAAGAGATCCATATCTAACTAATGGTAATGATAAGTGGATAACTAAAAGGTATCATGTTATGAGAATTGATCATTTAATAGATGTTATTAGAGGAAAGACTATTTCAGCTGGTTATTTTAAACAATCAAGAAATGCTAGAGAATTAGAAGAAACTTTAAAAAAAGCAAATGAAAATAAGAAAGCAGAAGACTTGGATTTATTAGAATATTTGGAGGAATTATTATGAGAAGAGATGTAATGATATTAATCATTGTAGCAATAGCAATGATAGTACTAGGATTTATTATCCAATTTTGTGAAATGATGATAGACCATCAATGTTATCAATTAGAACCTAATGAATTTTATCAATCAACAATATGTGAAAGGTATTGGAAATATGAAGAATGATCTTAATGCATTAAATAATTATCTATTTGAAGAACTAGAAAGGCTTAATGATGATGAAACATTAGATAATGATGAGAATCTAAACAAAGAATTAAAAAGAGCTAAAGCTATTTCAGGAATAAGTACATCTATTGTTAATAATGCAAAAGTTATTTTAGATGCTAAAAAATATGCTGATGAGTTGGGTTTAAACGATACAAAAAAAGTTTTCTTATTGGAGAATAATAATGACTCAAAGAATTAAATATACAGATGAAATATTAGATTTTATTTTTAAAAATTATCAAGGTAAAGATAACATGGAACTTGCAAAATTAGTAAATGAAAAATTTAATATTAATACCAACAATGATAGTATCAGCAATCTAAAAGCTAGATTGAAAAGAAGAAAAGGAATAAATCTTAGGACTGATATAAATAGGGGTAAATTTAGAAAAGGATTATCACCAGCAAACAAAGGTAAAAAATGGGATGAATATCTAACAAAAGAACAGCAAGAAAAAGCCAGAACAACTTGTTTTAAAAAAGGTCATACTCCACAAAATCATAGAGAAGTAGGTAGTAAAAGGGTTAATGTTGATGGTTATCACGAAATTAAAGTTGAAGAACCTAATAAATGGCAGTTATTACATAGAGTAATATATGAGAAAGCCAAAGGTCCTATACCTAAAGGATCTAAGATAATATTTGCTGATGGTAATAAAGATAATTTGGATCTAGATAATTTAGTATTAGTTTCTAGTTCTGAGGAATTAATCTTAAATAGAAATAAACTTATAACTGATGATAAAGAAATAACTAAAACAGGAGTGTTGATTGCTAAAGTTATTGATAAAACGAACAAGGTGAAAAATGAAAGATTATGAGCAATTATATTATGATCTTTTAATTGAAAACAGAAAATTAAAAAAGAGAATAGAAGAGCTAGAGTCTGATTTAGAAATAGTTAATAAAAGAGATAAAAACAAGATTAATCTAAAAAAAGAAATATTAAAAGAATTAAGAATTTATAAAAAAGGAGTGGAGTAAATGGAGTTGTGGATTAGAAGTCAAGATAAAGAATGTTTGATGAAAGTAGATAGATTAGATTATGACTTATCAAATTATGAACATAGGATTATGGCTAATGGATATTTGGTTCTGGTTGCAAAATATACAACTAAAAAGAGATGTTTAGAAATATTAGAAGAAATTAATAATAAAATTAAAAGTCAATTTATTGTAAAAGCTAATTGCTTAATGAAACCAAAAGATTTAAAAAGAATAAAAGATCAATTAGAAATGGATTATGTGGGGGATTTTATAATGGAAGATCAATTAATAGACATAAAACCTATAAATCAAAATTTAATATTCTATGAAATGCCACAGGAGTAAGTATGAATTTTGGATTAGGTAATGTAAAGATAAGTACTTTAGATGGTAAAGAAATACAATCTGTTTCAGATATAAAAACGAAAATAGAATCAGATCAAGATTTTGATTATTCATTTCTAAATCAATCAAAAGAATTATCGGCATCAATAGAAACTGATTTATCAGTTGATTTATTTAATGAACTAGAAAAAGCTGCAACAGAATCCAATTTTATTTTAGGATGTGATTATGCAGATGGAGAATCAAAAGAAGTTTATTTTAAAGCAAAATTAAAACACGAAATAACTAATATAAGAAAAGTAAGAAAAGGTAAAAGATGGATAAGAAAGTTTAATTATACTGGAAATGTTTTGATGGAGGGAGTGATTATAAATGAGTGATGCAGTAATAATAACATTAATTATATGTATATCGATAATAATTTTATCAATGTTATCAAGGAGAAAATAATATGAAAAAAATAGATATTAGAAAAGATTTATATAATTGCTGCCCTTTATTGAATAAAGAATGTACTAAAGAGAATTGTTATATAAATAATGGACCATGCCGATTAACATGTGATTATAATCAATCTCAAGAATACTTAATAGAAAAAACTAAATTATTTCATAAGAATGGAGTTTTTAGTTTAGAGTATGATAAAGAAACATTAAAGGATATGGTATTAGAATATCAAGAAAAAATAGATAAAGCAGTAAATGATATGCAAGAAACTTTAGAAAAATATAATTATTATGATGATTATAGTTTTGATGCAAGTATGTTAAGTTTTTGGATAGATATATTAAAAGGAGGACTTAAAAAGTGAACAATAAAGATTTAGATTTAAACATAAATGTAAATAAAAATGGATTAGAAGAATTAGCAGATACAATGGAAAGAATTGGAGATGCTATGCCAAATATAGTGATAAGAAATAATCAAAATGTATATTTAACTATTAATAACTGGATCAATGATAGTGCAGAAGAAAATGGGAAAATAGAAGAAGATGACATTATTTGAAATGTGGTATTTAGGAATGATTATCTTAGTTATTATTCAACAAATAACTATATTCTATTTATGTAGAAAGTTAGGAGGTAGAAGATGGAAATAAAAGATATTCAATTTGGAGATATAGTCACATATAGAAGTGGAAGAATAAACAATGTTAATAATCCATATAACTATCATTATTATTTCAATGAAGATTTTAAAAATCCTCATTTTGGTAAAAGAATGGATATTATGACAATTCAAAGATATGTAAGAGTTTTAGGATTTTATAAATTAAAGACTATTTATAAAAGAGAGGGTATGTAATGGGAGAAAGAGCAAAAGTAATTTTAAATGAATTTAGCGCTAAAAGTATGCTTATGAGAGATACTGTGGATTTAAATAAATTTTATACTGCTGATTTAAAACTTATGATTGAAGTAGCAAAAAAAGAGATAAAAAAACTCCAAGAAGAAAACATATTATTAAAAGCTAGTGAACCAATGAGTAAATTAGCAGAAGATTACGGATATAAATCAGAAAATGAGAAGTTAACTAATATAATACAAGCAACGAAGAACAATGTTCTAAAAGATATATCAATGATAAAAATATATAAAGACATGTCAAAAGAAGAAATAATAAACAGACTAGAGAGTACTTTAATTATTTTAGGGGATAAATAATGACAATAGAGGAATACAAAAAATATATAGAATCATATGAATTTAAGAATAAAGATTTTATAGACAAAGTTAATAAAATTACTCCTTTATTTCATTATCAAAAAGTATATTTAGATTTATTGATAGAAAAGAGTAAACGAGGAAGTGATGATGAGTGATAGAAGAAATTAAGTATTATAATTTTGAAAACACTGTAAAATGGCTAAATTTTGCATATTTCTTAAGAAATGAATTTCCATTTAATAGAAAAGATTTAGAAAATATAAAAACAGGTTGGGGTATGCTTATTATTCCTAGCAAAGGCATTGAAGAAACCATAGAAGCAAAATTAGGAAATAAAGAAGAAATGCCTTTAAAAGAAATAGTGATGCTTTTTCAACTACCATTTACTTATAATGATAGCTTAGGAATAATTAGTAAAAACATATCTTTAACATTCAGATATGATAAAACATATAAATATGGAGAAATAAATAAGAATATTGCTGAGTGCTGTTATTTTATTCAAAAATACAGCAAACGAATGAATGACTTTTATATTCTTGATAATGAAATGATATTTGAGTTTATGAGTTATTATGTAATAAATAATCAATGGGGATTAGGTGCTGAAACAATTTCCACATTTGTAGTTGAAAATTTATCTTGTTTAAAGGATGACATAAAAGAAATATAACTTTAGGAGGTAAAATATGAAAAAAGAAGAACATGTTCAAATATTAGCAGACCTTATTCAACCATTAATGCAGCAAATAGATTTATTTACTAATACATTATCAAAGGAAGATTTTGATCTATTAGATGAAGCAAAAGAATCATTAGCATCTCATATAAGCTTTAAAAAAAGTGCAGCTACAATGATCTTAGCATTCGGAGGTAGTACTAATACTATTGATGAAGAATATAAGTTAAAATCTTTAGAATTGCTTATAGAAATTATAAAAACAAGAATTAAGTATAGAGAAGAATTAATTGAATTACAAAAACAAGAAGAGATAAAAAAAGCTAATATAGAGGTACTTAAAAATATGGGGTTGTTTTAGGAGGTGAGTCTATGCCAAAGTATTATCCAATAAAATATGGTAGATCTACAGTTAGACCATTAAAAAAAGAAGATGCATCTAATTTAATGATAATGCTCCAGAAGAAAAGAGATAATGAGCCTAATGAAATTTTAAAAAGAATGTATGATAGGGATTACTTATTAGTTAAATTAGGATTAAATACAGCATTTAGAATTAATGATTTATTAAAGCTACAAGTTAATGAAAACCTTATTAAAGGTGTTATGTATATCAGAGAAAATAAAACACGAAAAGAACAGTATTGGGAATTAAATCCTAAATTGCATAAAGATGTAATGGATTATATATCTAGAAATAACTTATATGACGGAGAATACTTATTCCCATCTAGAGTAGGTACTAATAAACCTATAACATCAACTAATGCATGGATGAGAATAAAAAAATACACAAAAGAATTAGGGATTAAGTATTTAGTAGGTTGTCATTCACTAAGAAAATGTTTTGCTAGAACATTCTATGAGAATACAAAAGATCTAATTACATTACAGAAGATGTTGAATCATTCCAGTCCACAGGTGACACTAATTTATATATGTTGGGATGATGAAGATCAATTAAAATCTAGAAAAGATTTTTATTTTTAAAAGTAGTAAATAAAAAAAATGAAAATAAGAAAGTAGAAGAAAAAAAGAGGTAAGAGAAAATCATTAAGAAATATTTAATAAATAAAAGAAAAATATCCACAGTGTAGGTGGAAAAATGAACTTAACAGAATTATCTCATTTTGTTAAGTATAGGATAGGTATCGGTTGAAAGAAAGGAGACAAATGAGTGAAAAGGAATTAAGTCAGTATTATTGGTTAAAACAAGAGATAAAAAAGATAGAAGATAGAATAATTGAATTTGGTGATGGTGTAGGATCTACAAAATATAATGATTCTATTAAATCAACAAAGAAAATGCAATCTATTCAAGAAAAGAGAGCAGAACTGGTTGAACAATATCTAGAATTTAGATTAAGTGCATTAGAAGAGTATTTAAAAATAGAAAGATATATTGAAACCATAGAAGATAGTGAAATTAGACAGCTTATGAGACTTAGATTTCTTGACTTGATGGATTGGTCTACCATAGGTAAAGAACTCAATTGTGATAGGACTACAGCTGCTAGAAAGGTAAGAAAATTTATTAAAATGCAAAAAGTTGCCCACAAATCCCATTAAGTTTATGATATTGTTATTCTAGGAAGAAATAATTGATAAGACATTTAGCAATGAATGTCTTTTTTTATGGTGATTTATGAAAGCAATAACTAGGGAAATGTTAAAGATTTATAAACCAGTATCTGATTTAGATTGGATGAATTATAAATTAGTAAAAAAAGATCTAACTTTTCATCACATTAAAAAAAGAGAAGATGGAGGGGAACAGGTTATTGAAAATGGAGCATTACTAATGCCAATAGCTCATCAGTATCTTCACATAATTGAATACAAAGATTTTGATACATATGTGTCTATAAATAAAATGTTTGAAATAGTAAATAAACAATTATCAGAACCAACTCAAGAACAAAGAGAAATAATAGAGTATTTATTAAAGCAATTTGAAAAAGAACACAAAGATGATAAAAACTCTAAAGGAAAATTGTTAATTAAATGGAGTTATAAACAAAGAGATTTATAAGCAGCATAGAATAGGTAAATTCTGGACTAACCTCCCATTTACCTATTCTGTGGTGTTTATAAGACACCGAAAAGCTCCAATTATTTTTAGGGAGGAAGGCTGTGATGAACAGCCTAGAGGATATAAGTAATCACATCCCTTATATCTTCTAGGATGTTTATTGCAAAGGAGGTAAAGCATGAAACTTAATAATAAAGTCTATAATGTTTTTAAATGGGGACTTATTATTTTTATACCTGCATTAATAACATTACTAGGAACATTAGGACAAATTTACAACTTTGATACTGAAAAAATAGTTTTGACTATTTCAGCAATATCTACATTTTTAGGTGTTATTACTGGAATATCAAATTATAACTATAAGAAAGGAGAATAATATGACTATTTTGACAAAAGAACAAATAGAAGAAGATCAAAAAGAAGCTCCAATGGATAATGTTGGATTTGATCCAGAAACAATAGATGGAAAAGGGGAAGATCAAGATGCAAGTGATTGAGAGATTAGCACCACTAGGACATAATTGTAGATGTGGTGAAAGTAGATGGGGTTTTAGAGGTATAACAGTTCATAATACTTCTAACTGGTCTAATGGAGCAAATGCTCTAGCTCATGCAAATTTATTAAGAAATGGTTGGAAAGATAAATTTATATCATGGCATTATGTAATTGATAAAGACTATGCAGTAAGATGTGTTCCAGAAAATGAAGTTGCATGGTGTGCTGGAGATGGCAACGGTGATGGAAATAGAAAGACTATAAACATTGAAATTTGTGATAATGCAGATGGAGATATTAGAGCAGCAACTGATAATGCTGTTTTATTATGTGCTGATATTTTAAGAAGAAATGGAATAACTAATGTTAGTGGTCATTTATTCCAACATAATCATTGGACTGGAAAAGATTGTCCTTACGATATAAGAAGAGGTAATCCTTATAGTTGGGAAACTTTCTGTAATAAAGTTCAAGAAAAATTAAATGGTGGTTCAGGAGGAGAAGTAGTAGATCAAATACTTCATGTAGGTAGTAAAGTTAAATTTAATGGAGTATTCAAAGTAGATGAAGTTATTAAACCAAATAGTAAATATCCAAATGGAGCTATAGGTTGTTATAAAACTTGTTATGGTTATCCAGTTGGACCAGAAGATTGGATTCCATGTGGTCCAGTAGCAACATGTAATAGTGATGGATCTAATGAAAATTATAATGGAATTGTAAGAAAAGGTGGATATTGGAAATGTGATAAAGTGTTTACTGTTATTGGTGTAGAATTACCTACAAGTTATTTAACTAATGGAGTAGCAATTCTAGAAGCTGATGGTGTCAGATTTAGATGTGATTGTGGTCCACTATTAGAAGTGTAATATGAAAAGTATATGTGTCATGTCTTACACATTACCAGAAAGTGGAACTTATACATGTGAATATAAGAAATTCAAAAGAAAAGGAATAAAATTTCTATTCTATTTTTTATGTGTAAAAATTAAATATAAGACAGTAGTAATATTAGAAAATTAAAAAAGATTGGAGCTGATAATATGAGAAAAATAATAAAAATTGGAAATAAAGAATATACTATGCAATCTAGTGCATTTACACAGTTTAAGTATAGAAACGATACAGGTAGAAAATTAATGCAAGATGTAAACAGAATAACTGAATTAAGAAAAAAAGATTCTGAAACTATTTTAGAAGACTTGGATGAGTTCTTAGAAATAATATTAAATGTTGCTTATGTAATGATTGAAGAAGCTGATCCTAATCAAACAAAATCATTTGAAGACTTTTTAAGAAATACAGATGCATTATTTGATACTCAAGCTGAATGGGTAGAAGATACCATTGAATTAGCAATGTCTCCCATATCAAGGGGAACTCAAGGAAATCCCCAATAATTCAGAAAGAGAAGAACCATTAGATGAATTTGAAACAGTAGCATTAGCAAATAGGTTAAATATTTCAATTGAGGATATGAAAGGAATGTCACACACCAGTTTGTTGAATATTCTGTTATCTAACATAGAAAATGATACATCTTCTAATAATGTCAGAAATGCTACTCAAGAAGATATAGATAGGTTCTTTAGTTAAGGTGTTATATGAAAAATATATTTTATTTTAAAAAAATATGCAAAATTGGTGGAACTGAACAATTCTTGTATGAGATGGCAAAAAAATATGAAGATTGGGATATAACAGTCTATTATGATGAAGCCGATCCATATCAATTAAAAAGATTAAAACAACTTGTTAGATGTAAGAAAAGAATTGCAAATGAAAAAGTAGTATGTGATAGAGCATATTTTAATTTTAATATTGATATGATTGATGATGTTGAATCAACTGATAATTATTATGCTTTTGTTTCTCATGCAATCTATCAAGAACTAGGATATAAACCACCAATAGATCATCCAAAATTGAATCATTTTATTGGAGTTAGTCAGTATTCTTCAAATAAGCTAATTGAATATGGAAAAATAATAGGAAAAGAAATAATTCCTATTACTTGTTATGATCCATTAACAATAGAACCAAAGAAAAAAGTACCAATATTAGTGAGTGCATGTAGATTAGATGATAAAGTCAAAGGCGGAAAAAGAACAGTTGAATTAATAAAAGCTTTAGATAGATATTGTCTTAAAAATAATAGACATTATTTATTCTTAATTTTTACTAATACCACTAAAATTGACTTACCATCTAAGAATGCTGTTTACATGAAACCTAGAGTTGATGTTAGACCATATATAGCAATGGCTGATTATGTTGTTCAGCTTTCTAACGATATGGAAACATTTTGTTATACCACAAATGAAGCTAATAGCTATGGAGTACCAATAGTAATAACTCCATTATCTGTTTATAATGAATTACCAGTATCAGACAATGAGAAAATTGTATTAAACTGGGATTGCAGTAATGTAGATGAAGTTGCAAGGTTAATATTTGAAAAGAATGTTAAACCTTTCACATACAAAGCACCAAATGATATTTGGGATAAAATCCTTGCAAAAGGAAAAAGTACATATAAGGAGGAGAAAGAAATGAAAGTAAAAGTAGAATGTGTATTTGAATATTTTGATCTAGAATTACATAAATCTATTACACCAAATGAAGAAGATAAGAATAAGTATAGAATTATACCAAAACTAAGGGCAGAAGAAATAATAGAAAAAACTAATGGAGCAATCAAAATACTTGAAGAAGTAAAAGAAGAGAAAAAAGAGAAAGCAGTTAAACCAACTACTAAAAAAGAGAAAGCAGTTAAATAATGAGTTATGGAATTAGAAAAGAGTTCTATAATTCTAAAGCTTGGAAGACTGTAAGAAAGAATATTTGGTTAAAGCAGAATCTATTATGCAATAGATGTCATAAACCAGTTTATGTAGATGGAATTAGTGAATGGATTCCAAAGGCAAAAAGAAGAACTGGAATTGTACATCATATTGAATACTTAGATATTAGTAATGTACATGATGATAACATATCTCTCAATGAAAATAATCTTGAGGGTTTATGTAAAGAATGTCATGAGTTAGAACATCATAAAGATATTTCAACTAGAAAAGAATATTTTTTTGATGAAAAAGGAAATCTGGTCTTGAGGGACTAAAATCCCCCCATTTGCCTATTTTAAAGGCTTTAATGAGATACCGAGGCCTGAGCCTTTGAAAAATGTGCAGATTCGTGCATATCCCCCCATCTTTGAAGAAAGGAGTGCAAAATGGAAAAGATTAAACCAGTTAATTTTAAAATTCTTAAAAATACCTTTAATGAAATGGATAATGAAAAAGGAATGCTAGGTTTGAGTTTATTGAAAGAGTTAGAATTTATGAAAAGAACAATTACCAAGCTCCAAAGAGAAGTCCAGAAAAAAGGTGTAGTCACTCTAATGGATCAAGGCAAATATTATGTTGAAAGAGCCAATCCAGCTTTAGTGCAATATAATGCTATGGTTAAGAATTATCAATCCACTGTCAAACAAGTCAATGATTTATTGCCAAAAGATTTATCTGATGGTTATGATGATTTTGACAATGATGAACTATGACATATATAGAAGAATATTACAAGTGGATTCAGAAGAATCCAAATAAAGTTTGTAATAAAGTTAAGACAATTTATGAAAGATTAAATAATGAATTAAAGACACCAAAAAAGGTGTCTTTTATTAATCAAGAAACTGGAGAAACTGAAACACATACATATATTTTTGATGAAAGAAAAAGTTTAAGGCCAATTCATTTTATTGAAAAATATTGTAGACAGTCTAAAGGTCAATGGAATGGAAAACCACTGAAATTGGAGCTATTTCAAAAAGCATTTATTCAAGCATTATTTGGATTTGTTGATAAAGATACTGGATTTAGAAAGTATCGAAAAGCCATTTTATTTGTTGCAAGAAAAAATGGTAAATCAGTTCTAGATTCAGCTATAGCAAATTATATGCTTACAAAGGATGGAGAGGGTGGAGCTGAGATATATTCTGTAGCTACTAAAAGAGATCAATCAAAGATAGTATGGGAAGAATCAAAAAAAATGATAAAAAAAAGTCCTGCATTGGCAAAAAGAATAAGATGTTTAATAGGTGGTATTTATTATGATGCGACTGATTCTACATTTAGAGCATTAGCTAGTGATTCCAATTCTTTAGATGGTTTAAACAGCCATTTAGTAATAGCAGATGAAGTACATGCATGGAAAGATAAAAATTTATTGGATGTTATGTATGATTCAATGAGTGCTAGGCAGCAACCATTACTATTAGAAACTAGTACAATGGGAACAGTAAGACAAAATGTCTTTGATATAGAATATGATTATGCTAGTCAAGTAATAGATGGAACAATACCAGATGAAGTATTATTACCAGTTATTTATGAATTGGATGATGAAAAAGAATGGATTAATGAAGAATCATGGTATAAGTCTAATCCAGCATTAGGAAAAATAAAATCTATAAAAGCTCTTAGAGAGAAAGTTTTAAGAGCTAAAGCTAATCCAATAGAATTGGTAAATTTATTATGTAAAGATTTTAATGTAAGACAAAATAGTATTAATGCATGGCTTACATTTGATGATCTAAATAATGAGGAAATATATCAAGAATGGAAAGACTCATATTGTATAGGTGGATGTGATTTATCAAGTACAACTGATTTAACATGTGCAACATTATTAGGAGTTGTAAAAGGAAAGATAAGAATAAAGCAGATGTACTGGATTCCAACCAACTTTTTGGAAAAGAAAGTTGTTGAAGATAAAATACCTTATGATAAATGGTTAAAAAGTGGATATTTGAGATTAAGTGGTGATTCTAAAATTGATTATCACGACATTACAAATTGGTTTAAAGAACAGGTTAATGATTATGATCTAAGACCACTTTGGATTGGATATGACTCATGGAATGCACAATTTTGGTGTGATGAAATGAAGTCTGAGGGATTTGATATGGTAGAAGTAAGACAGGGATATAAAACTGAGTCTGCACCACTAAAACAAATGAAAGCTGATTTAATGGATAAAAAAATAAATTATAATAATAATCCAATATTGAAATGGAATCTATCAAATGTTGTAGTTAAAGTTGATGATAATGAAAATATTATGTTATCTAAAGAAAAAGCAAAGCAAAGAATAGATGGAGCATCAAGTATGATGGATGCCTATGTTATTTATGTAAATAAACAGCAAGAATATTTGGATTATATATCAGAGGAGGTCAATTAATGGAAATTAGAAGTTTATTCAGTAAGATATTTGGTAGTAATGATAATAATACTCCACCACAAAAAGCAGCAGAATTTACAATATTAGATGGAACTAAGGCAGTATTTACTAAATATAATGGTGATTTTAAAAATGATGCAGATGTATTAGCTTGTGTAGATGCAATAGCAAGAAATGGAGCAAAAATGCATCCTAAACACATTAGTTATTTTAAAGATCAACTAAAAGATCTAAAAGATAATTTATATACCATTGTTGCTAAACAACCAAATGAATTACAAAATGCATATCAGTTTTATTATTATGTAATATCAAATTTAGAATTATATAATGATAGTTTTGTTTATATTCAAAGAGATAAAGACTTTAAAATAACAGGATTATATCCATTAGATTTTAGTGATGGTAAATTATATGAATATAAAGATAAGATATGGGTTAAGTTTAGATTCGGACATTCTAAAGAAAGATTTGTTCCATATGATAGTTGTATTCATTTGACTAGGTTTACTAGTGCAAATGGAATATCTGGAGGATCTACAACTCCAATTATAAAAACATTATCAATGAAACATATTCTTGATGAGGGGATTGTAAATGCAATAAAAACTACTCAATCAATTAGAGGTATTATTAAATCAACTAAGGCAATGTTGAAGCCAGAAGATGTAAAGAAAATGAGGGATCAATTTGTAGAAGATTTTATAAATAATGCTAATAAAAGTGGTATTGGTGGATTAGATGCAACAACAGATTTTACACCAGTAAAAATAGAACCTAAGACTGCAGATGAAAGTCAAATTAAGAGTATCGACAATAAGATACTCTCTTATTTTGGAATAAATGAGGATATTATTCAATCTAAATATACTGAGGATCAATGGAATGCATTTTATGAATCTATACTAGAACCAATTGGATTACAGATGAGTTTAGAGTTTACTAATAAGATATTTACTGCAACTGAAAAGCATTTTGGTCATGAAATATTGTTTGAAAGTAATAGACTTCAATATGTATCTAATAGTACTAAAGTAAATCTATTAAGATATGCCAATAATATAATGACTATTAATGAATTAAGAGAGATATTAAATCTTGCTCCTAGAGAAGATGGAGATGTAATCATGCAAGACTTAAATCATATTGATAGTTCAATTGCAAATGATTATCAAACAGGTAATGATAGTCAAGATAACAATGAGGAAGAGGGTGAAAAATAATGAAAGAAAAAGAAGTAAGAAAAATCAACATGCAATTTAGAGCAGAATCTAATGATGATGGAGAAATGAGAATAAAAGGTTATGCTGCTGTATTTAATAGTCCAGAAACTTATGGATATACAGAAGTAATTGATCCTCATGCATTTGATGAAGCTGATATGTCTGATGTTGTTTTAAGATACAATCACAATGATTCATTTATGGTATTAGCAAGAACTAGAAACAAATCATTAGAACTAGATGTTGATGAAAAAGGTTTGTTGATGGATGCAGTATTACAAAACAATATAACAGATCATGTTAATGTTTATAATGCTATTGATAGTGAATTAATAGATAAACAATCATTTGCATTTACAGTGGAAGAGGATACATATGATTATGATACTGATACTAGAACAATTACTAAAATTGGAAAATTATTTGATGTATCAGTAGTTGATCAACCATTTTACAATGCAACTGATGTAAGTGTTGCTAGAGATATTAAAAATAATGAGTTCTTAGAAAGAAGAGCAGAATTAAGAAAGCAACATGAAGAAAAGAAAGCTTTAGAAGAAGCAAAAAATAGATTAATGAAAAAATTAGCTTAATACGATTAAGAAAAAAGAACTGGAGAGTTCTTTTTTTGTTAGTGGAGACTAACTAAATCGTTTTAATAAAGGCTGGATAGCCAGAATAGGATTTATATCGCCTTAAAGAGTATAAAAAAAAACAATAGGAGGTCAAATAAATGACAAGAATTGAAGAAATTGAAGCTCGTAAAGCTGAAATTCGTTCAGAAGTTGAATCTACAGAAGACATAGAAAAAGTAGAAGAACTTGAGCAAGAAGTTGATGCTTTAAATGAAGAAGTAGAACAAATTGATGAACAAAAAAATGATGAAAAAACTGCAGAAGAAATGGAAGAAAAAAAATCTGCAGTAAAAGAAATTGAAAGAGAGGAAAAAAAGATGGAAAAGAAAAAAGAGTATAGAGATATATACTTATCTAATTTAATGGGAAAAGAATTAAATGAAGAAGAAAGAAGTATTCTAGTAGCAGAAGATGGTGCTATCCCAACTGAAACTCAAAATACAATTTTTGAGAAAATAGTAAAAAAAGTACCAATGCTAGATGAAATTACATTATTAAATGTAAAGGGAAATGTATCTTTCTATGTTGAGGGTACTAGAACTGATGGTGCTGATCATGAAGAGGGAGCTGACATTACTGAATCTGAAGTACCACTAATTAAAGTTGAATTAGCTGGAACTGAAATAGTTAAATTAGTGACTATAAGTGATACAGTTAAACAAATGTCTATTTCAGCATTTGAAAACTGGTTAACTGATATGTTATCTGATTCAATTGCTAATGCTATTGAAAGTAAAATCTTTACTTCAATTGAAACTAACGGTACTGCAGTGATTGCTACTTTAGATGCTGCTGGATTAAGAAGTTTAGTAGCAGGATTACCATCAGGATATGAAAATGGTGCTAAATTCTATGTTAATAAATCATTATTCTATAATGATATTTTAGGATTACAAGATTTAGGTAAAAATGAATTAGTGACTCGTGAGGGTGGAAAATATTTCATTCTTGGATATGAAGTATCAATAAGTGATAAAGCTACTAAAGTTTCATTTGGTAATGCTAAGAAGTTTGTTGGTAATTTAGCAGAAGATATTACTATTCATACTCAATATAATATCGGAAACAACACTTATTCTTATTCAGGAGTTGCAATCTATGATGGTAAAGTTGCTGATGCAACTGCATTCCAAGTATTAAAAACACAAGTATCTGCTTAAAATAGGAAAGGATGTTGACTATGCTAGATGAAATAAAAAAAATTCAAGGAATAAATCATGCTGATTTTGATTCTATTATAACTAACTATATAGAATCGGCTAAAGCAGATTTAAAAGGTATCGGCATAGTCGATACTTTAGTAAATGATAATAGTAGTTTAATTCATACAGCAGTAATCACTTATGTTCTATCTTTTTTAGATGTAGACAATGCTGATATGTATCAGGAATCTTATAATCGTCAAAAAGATGTGTTAAGACATACATCAGAATACATTGTCGAGGGTTTATTAGAAAAAGATAGTACTGGAGATAACACAGATGCAGTATAGTGAAATAATATACTTAATTAGCAAGACATTAAACCAAGATTCAATAGGTAATGTATTACCAAATGTTGAAACAAGTACTAAATGTTATGCTAAAAGACAAAGTGTTAAAACTGGAGAGTATTATAAAGCTGTAGAAGTAGGATTAACTCCAACATGTGAATTTGTCATTAAAAGACTGAATTACAATGGAGAAGATGAATTAGAATGGAACAATGAACGATATCAAATAATTAGGACAGTAGATCCTAAGAACAAATTTGATATCGTTTTAGTTTGTTCTAAAAGAATTGGTGTAAATGGCTAAAAATAATTCCATTATAGATGTTTCGGATATTCTAAGTGGTTATTGTGATGATATCCAAGATTTAATTCAATCAGAAGCCAAATTAATAGCTAATGAGGGTGTAAAAGAGTTAAAAGCCACATCTCCTATCAATAAAAGAAATACTACCAAAAAAGGTAGTTATCGTAAAGGATGGAGAGTAAAAAATCAAAGCAGTAGAGGGCATACTCGTTTTATAATTCACAATGCTACAGATTATCAGCTAACTCATTTATTGGAAAAACCACATGCTACTAGAAATGGTGGAGAAACAAAACCAATAGTACATATAAAACCAGTAGATGATTATGTAGCAAAAGAATACCTTAGAAGAGTTGAAGATGGAATAAAAAAAGGAGGTAAATAATGGAACATTCTGAATTATATACATTATTGGCAACTATTAATATTCCAGTTGCTTATGGTCATTTTGATGTAAAACAAAATGTTAGTCCACCTTTTATTGTTTATAGAGATTTAGTGCCAACTACTTTTAAAGCAAATAATACAATTTATTATAGACCACATGAATATGAAATAGAACTAGTGACTGAAAAGAAAGATGTTGAGTTGCAAAACTCAATTGAAGAATTATTAACTACTAACAATATTCCATATGACATTTCAGATGAAGTATGGGATGAAGATGAAAAAATTTATCATAATTTTTATGAAATATAGGAGGTATAAAAATATGGCAAATAAAGTTAAATTTGGACTTAGTAATGTGCATATAGCACCAATAACTGCTGCATCAGCAAATGGTTTCACTTATGATACTCCATTTGCATTACCTGGAGCTGTTAATCTAACTCTAGATCCAGAGGGAGAAAGTGCTGATTTCTTTGGAGATAATGTTAAATATTTTAGTGAATATGCTAATCAAGGATATGCTGGTTCATTAGAAATAGCTATGATCAATGATGATTTCAGAACTAAAATATTAGGTGAAACAGTTGATAGTAATGGAGCAATGATTGAATCTACAGATGATACAATCAAAGATTTTGCTTTAGGATTCCAAATTGATGGTGATAAAGCAAATCGTAAGTTCTGGTTCTATAATGTTTCAGCTCAAAGACCATCTACAACTGGTCAAACAATTGAAACATCAAAAGAACCAACAACAGATACTCTTAATATTACTGCTAGTGCAAGAATTAGTGATAATAAAGTTAGAGTATTCATGGAAAAATCTGATGACAATACTACAGCATATAACAGTTTCTTTGAATCTGTATATGAAAAAGTACCATCAGCATAAAAATAACACTACTCTTATGAGTAGTAAAAAGACTACTCAATACTACTCTAAGAGTAGTTTTTTTAGTATTTATAAGGAGGTGAATCTATGGCTAATATAAAAGGTATTACTATCGAAATTGATGGTCAAACAAGTAAACTTGAAGACTCATTAAAAAAGGTAAATAGCATTGTTTATTCTACTAATGGAAATCTTAAAGAATTAAATCAAGCATTAAGGCTTGATCCTAAAAATACAGAAGCTTTATCAACTAAACAAAAAGTTCTTGCCGAAAACATAAAAGCTACTAAAGAAAGATTAACACAGTTAAAAGATGCTCAAAAACAAATGGGTGATTATAGTAAATTAACTGATGAACAGAAGACTCAATATAGAAATCTTTCTATTGAGATAGCTAAAAGTGAAGCTAATCTTAAAAAAATGAATGATGAAATGAAAAAAACTTCTGCAATCAATTTTGATAAAGTTAAAGACAGTCTTTCAAAAGTTGGGGATGTAGCTTTAAATGTTTCAAAAAAATTAGCTCAAGTGACTGCTGCAGTTGGAGGAGCATTAGCTGGAGTTGTTGCAGCAGGAGTTAAATCATATGCAGACTTAGAACAAAATTTAGGTGGTGTAGAAACATTATTTAAAGATAGTGCTGATAAAGTTGTAGAAAATGCTAAAAATGCTTATAAGACTGCTGGAGTATCTGCTAATGAATATATGCAAGGTGTCACATCATTTAGTGCATCCTTATTACAATCATTAGAAGGAGATACTTCAAAAGCTGCAGATGTTGCTGATATGGCATTTAGAGATATGTCAGATAATGCTAATAAGTTTGGTACTGATATGGCATCTATTCAAAATGCATATCAGGGATTTGCTAAACAAAATTATACTATGTTAGATAACTTAAAATTAGGATATGGTGGAACAAAAACTGAAATGGAAAGATTACTTTCTGATGCAGAAAAATTAACTGGTGTTCATTATGATATTTCTAATTTAAGTGATGTATATAATGCTATTCATGCTATTCAAGATAATTTGGGTGTCACTGGTACAACTGCAGAAGAAGCTGAAAAAACAATAAGTGGTTCAGTAAATTCTATGAAAGCGGCATTCGATAACTTTCTAAATGGTAGTGGTGGTCCAGAAGAATTAGCAGATTCAGTCACAAATGTATTAAGTAATGTTAGTGATGCCATAGTTAAGTTAGCACCAAATATACTTAAAGGTATTGTCACTTTGGTTGAAAAGCTATTACCTCAGGTTGCCAAAATTTTGGTCGATCTTATCCCACAACTGCTAGATGCAGTCAGCAATATGATTGATAGTCTATTGAATATGGTGACACAGGATCTAAGTGGAGTTCAAGAAGTACTTACGACTCTTATAAATAAGATAGTTGAGTTCTTTACTACTAACCTCCCAAAAATTTTGGAATTAGGAATCCAGCTTATAGTTGCACTGGCAAAAGGAATTTCCGAGTCATTGCCTACTTTGATTCCTCAAATAATTGATTGTATTGTCACAATTGTAGAAACTTTGGTTGATAATCTAGATCTAATTATTGATGCAGGAATTGAGCTAATTGTAGCTTTAATTGAGGGACTAACCGATCCAGATACTATAGAAAGATTAATGGAAAAAATTCCAGAAATAATTATAAAAATAGTAGCAGCTATAATAGAGGCTTTACCAAAGATAATAGAAGCTGGAGGTAGAATACTTTTAGCTTTAGGTCAAGGTATAATGACTTATTATGGAAAAATTGGAGAATGGATGTCTCAAATAGTGGATAAAATCAAAGAGAAAATAGGCAATCTTGGTTCAAAAGCTATTAAGTGGGGTAAAGATATGCTACAAGGATTTATTGATGGTATTAAAGCTAAAATAGGTAAATTAGGAGATGCCATTAAAAGTATAGCCGAGAAAATAAAAAGTTTCTTGCATTTCTCTAAACCAGATCTTGGGCCATTAAGAAATTATGAAACTTGGATGCCAGATATGATTAAAGGAATGGTTAAGTCAATTAAAGGTTCTAGCCATTTATTAGAAAGAGCTACAAGTCAAATAGCAGATAAAATGGCTTCTGGATTATCATTCTCAAATGTAGTTGATAATACCACTAAAGCAATGAAATCATTAGGACATGGGGTAAGAACATCACTTAATCCTATGATAAATCCTAATGCAAATAGTTTATTACTAGAAAGTCAAAACAATAATTCTAATAATTCTAATCCAAATGAAGACAATTTTGGATTTGTAGCAAATATTAATAATTATTCTAAATACACATCACCATCAGATAATGTTAGGTTATTAAGACAGCAATATGAACTATATAGATTGAAATATGGAGGTACAAAGTAATGGCTTATTTTTCAAAAACTAAAAAAATAATTTGTAGGAACAGTTATGGTTATAGATTGGAGTTTGGTTATTCTTTTCCTTTTTATCTAAATTCATATTCTGGAATACATAATTATGATGGTAATGTTGCTACAATAAAAAGTGCTTTTGGGGTTGGTGTTTCATATATAGGGACATCAGTAAATCAAAGAAGTATCAATTTGGTAATAGCTTTTAAAGATGGTAGTGATTTGGTCACTAGAAAGCAGCAAATATATAATGTTTTTCCTTTAAAAGATCATGGTACTCTTTATTACTATGAAGCTGATATAGAAAGAAAAATTAATTATTATGTTGAAAATGTCTCATTAACTAGAAAAGCAAAATATGTTTATGCAACAATTAACTTATTATGTCCTAGTCCATATTTTATGGATTCAACAGAAACTATAGCTACACTTCAAAACTGGGATAAATTGATTACATTTCCACTTGAAATACCAGATGGAACTGGTATTGAATTTGGTAGTAAAAATGAATCAACTTCTATAGAAATTGAAAATAATTCACATATTGCATATGGATTGACTATTACATTTATTGCTAATGGCACAGTAGTAAATCCATCAATAAGAAACACTAGAACTAATGAAATAATGACATTAAATTATACATTAGAATTAGGTGAACAAATAGTTGTTAATACATATAACAATGAGAAGAGTATAACTCATATTGATTCTGAGGGTAATGAGACTAATATTACTAATGCTTTAGTATTTGGTACTAAATTCTTACAAGCTCCAAATGGTATCAATAAATATGTGACAAGTGCTACAAGTGGTGCATCTGATTTAGATTGCTCTATTAGTTATTATAATTACTATGAGGCAATATAGGATGGTGATTAGATGAAAACAAAAGTAATTGATACTAATATTGTAGGTGGTGGAAAAGGAATAACATATGTAGATGGAAAATATTACTTACTATCTGATGCTCCAGCAAAAGTTTGTGTTTCAGAAGATTTAGAAGACTGGACTGAGTATCAGTTAAATAGCAATTATTTAAAGGGTGGCGATATTGCTTATGGAAATGGAGTGTTTGTTGTATGTGGTTCAAAGAGTACATCTACAAATACTTGGATATATAGATCAACAGATGGAGAAAACTGGACTCCTATTCAGTTGCCAACCACTGTAAGTTTTGCATTACATTGTAATTCAGTAAAGTTTATTAATAACAAATTTGTTATTGCTACTAATGGCTGGCAAACTACACATAGGACAGGAGATGTAATAACTGGAATAGATGAGAAAATTGCTTTTTTTGAATCAACTAATGGTATTAACTGGACATTAAGATTACTAATAATCCCTAGAGGAACGAACACTAATTATAAAACTGCAAGTGCAATGGACATTGAATATCACAATGGAACCTATGTATATGTTGGGATGAATGGAAATATTTATACATCTTCAAATTTAATCAATTGGAATAAAAGAAATTCTAGTGTTTCGGTTAAATTGGTTGGTATAAGTTATGGTAAAGGTCAATTTGTTGTCACTGGTGATCAAGGAACAATTTTGACATCAAATAATGGTATTAATTGGACTAAACAAGATTCTGGAACAAATAATTATTTGATTAGATCAAGATATGCTAATGGAATGTATATAGCATGTGGATATAATGGTTCATTATTACAGTCTATTGATGGCATTTCATGGACTGATATAGCTGGTAATACTGGTGGATCTAGATATGGAATGACATACAATAGTGAAGATAACATTATGGTAATAACATCACATCATTTTTCTGGAACAAATACTATACCATTACATTTATTGAATTTGTCTCGAGAGTTATCAGCAGACAGTGAAGAAGATTCTTCATTGTTTTTCTTTGATAAAGAATTAAATATGCTAGGAATAGTAGATTATTTTATTTCACTTAGATGGAGAAGAAAATACTTTGAAGCTGGAGAATTTGAAATAGTTTTACCAGTAAATGAATATACACTTCAATTTATAGATACAGATGTTATAGTTATGAGAAATAATTATACTGAAGCTGGAATAATAGAAACTATTGAATATTCTGATGATGGAACAAATGAAGAAGTCACATTAAGTGGTAGATTCCTTAGTTCACTATTAGAAAGAAGAATAGTAAAAAGTAAAATTAATTTCAGTGGTAATACAATTGAGGGTATGAATACTATTGTAAATGCTATGACTCCATTAACTACTCAATGGGAGACTGAAACAGTCACTATGAGTTCACCACATGTTGATTTCCAATGTACATATAAAAATGTTTATAACTATTTATGTAAATTAGCAGAATTTTCTAACATAGGAATAAGAATAGTTCCAAATGTTGATTCTAAAGTTTATATGTTTGAAGTTTGGAAAGGTGTAGATAGAACATCAGAACAAAATGAAAATGAACAGTATTCATTTAGTGATGATAATTATAATATTGAGCAAGGATCATTAGTAATCAGTGAAAAAACTAAAGCAACTTATGTTTTAGTTGGTGGAACTGGAGAAGATACAGCAAGAATATTAGTATCAGTTGATGATGGATCTACTGGTTTTGATAGATATGAAGTATTTAGTGATCAAAAGAGTTTAAGTAATAATAATTTATCTGATAGTGCTTATAAATCTCAACTTCAAGACATTGGTGAGGGAAAACTATCAGATGGAACATTTAAACTAGAAGTGACAGCATTGGTTCAAAAGGATTATAAAACTAAATGGAACTTAGGAGACATAGTTAATATAAAAAAAGAAAAATGGGGTGTATATACCTCATATCGAATAATAGAAGTAGAAGAAACCATAGAAGATGGTAAAAAAACAATATATCCTACATTTGGTAGTCCTTTATCAAGTGCATGGGATGATGAATAGGAGGAATTAAATAATGGCTCAAAAATATGGATTTTTTAATTCAGTAAATAATGATAGAGTTTATGATGCTGCAGATGTTGCTGGTTTTTTATCAAAGTTCTTTACTAATGGTATTTTTAATAATAGCCTAGCTGTTAGCTCTAATGATAATATGACTGTTAGTGTAGCTACTGGAAATGCTAATATAAATGGTTATGGTTATGAAAATACTGAAATATTGACTTTTGATATAGATGAAGCTGATAGTACATTAAATAGAATTGACTCTGTTATTTGTAGATTAGATCTAACTAATAGACAAATAACTACAATGATACTACAGGGTTCATATGCAACAACACCATCACAACCTAGTATTACAAGAACTGGTACTATTTATGATTTAAGGCTTGCTAATATATCAATACCAGCAGAAACAACAAGAATTACAGCTGATATGATAACAGATACTAGATTCGGTAGTGATTGTGGTAATGTCACTCAAGCAGTATTGGAATTAGATACATCTGAAATATTTGCACAGTATGAATCTTGGTTTAAAGAATGGTTTGAAAATCTTCAAGAACAATTAGATACAAGTCAAGCTGGTCATTTGCAAAATGAAATTGATGATATAAGAATGTCATTAGGCTTATTTACAGATACATATGATCCTGCACATACATATGCAAAAGATGATCTAACTATCCATGAACATAAAATTTATAGTTGTAATACTAATAATACTACTGGTACATGGAACTCATCTAAATGGGATTTAGTACCAATTATTAATAATAGTTAGAAAGGAAAATATTTATGAAAAAGTTAAGAAAATGGCTTGAATATATATATATATATATATATCAGTTCAACAAAAATCAAAGATTGGAGGTCTATATATCTAGGACTTTCAATCTTACAAAGAAATGGGGTGAGAGATATTTAATATCTACTCACTTCGGTGATGTTCTATGTTAGGACTAAATGGTCAACTACTAGATTTTATATATCCAGTAGGAAGTTATTATGAAACATCTGATACTTCATTCAATCCAAATACTGCTTGGGGTGGTACTTGGTTAGAAGATACCAAAGGTCGTGTCACAGTAGCACTTGATAGTAATGATACTGATTTTGATACAATAAGTGAAACTGGTGGTAGTAAGTTTTTACAAAGTCATAAACATCAAAGTATTTATTCAGTAGAGGGAACTGGTTCAAAAGGAAATAATTATGGTGGTATAGCCTTTGTAAGAGCAGGAAATGCTGATGCTAGTTCAGTAGCAATGTTCAGTAGTGATATTAAAACAACTGCAAACCAAAACATGACATCAGGTAATTCAGGAAACTTACAACCATATGTAGTAGTAAAAAGATGGCATAGAACTGCATAGATATTAAATATCAATTATAATGATTGATGTTAAATTATTATACCCAATAGGTAGTATATACATGAGTATACAAGACACGAATCCAAGTGTCTTTTTTGGTGGAACATGGGAAAGAATTGCTAAAGGTAAAACACTTGTTGGTGTTGATGAAAATGATTCTGATTTCAATTCTAGTTCTAAAACTGGTGGGGAAAAAGAACATACATTAACTATTGCTGAAATGCCAGCACACAACCATAATACTGACAAATATTATGATACAGGTATTGGTGCTAATAATTTTTATGGTAGTAATGCAACTGGTAATCATTATACTAATCCAAATGGTATGAGTAATGCAGGTGGAGGACAAGCACATAACAACTTACAACCATATTACACATGTTATATTTTTGTAAGAACTGCCTAAAAAATTGAAAGTTCTAGTAAGAAATTACTATGAAAATATTGACAAAAGCAACTGAAGTTGCGACACTTATACATACATACATACATACATACATACATACATACATACATACATACATACATACGAGAGGAGGTTCAAGTTATTTACTAGAATCTCCTTTATTAGAATGTGGGGTGATTGGTACTATTTAGTATCAGTTGCCAGTGATGTTTATGCTTAATGAATTATTAATTAAGAAATTAAGTGAACAAGTTGAAACAAATGCATCTGATATACAATATTTAAAAAATACAACAATATATTCTACACAAGAGAAAAAGATTGGAATATGGGATGATGGGAAAAATTTATATCAAAGAACATTAATATTAAATTCAGTACCTCAAGAAATTGATTTAAGTAATTATAAAATAGATTATTGTTTTGTTGAAAAAATGATAATTGATTATATGTCAGGTGGAAATAGATTCATTAGACATGAATTTAATTTAAGTGGGAATGAATATTTTATTTCATTTATAAGAGCTAAAACGATTCAAATAAGAAATACAATCTCAAATATAGGAACTCTTAATTCATTAAGAATTATTTTGAAATATACAAAAACAACAGACTAAACATCACATAGATACTAATATGTATCGTTATTATGATTAATAAAAAATTGAATAAAGACATATTAGATTTAATAAATGAAAATAAGACTGAAATTGTTAATTTGAAAGGAAAAAATCTATGGACCAATCCTAATCCTACTTCAATTAGTTTTGAGTCTCAATCGATAACATTAAATAGCAACGATTATGATTATTATGAGATTATATATAAAATGAGTACAGTAAATGATAGAAAAAGTTCATCAGGAATTATTTCAAAAGGTTCAGGAACAATGCTTATTTTTTTAATGACAGAACTAAGTCAGTTTTGTAGTAGGGCTATAACTTATTCAAATGATACAAAACTTTTAATAGAAGATGCACTTAGTTCAAATGGTTCAACAACGAACAATAGATGCATTCCATTATATATAATTGGATATAAAAAATAAAAGACACATTCTAATTTCTAGTATTAACTAGTTTAATATGATAAATGATAAATTAACAAAGGAATTACAAAATCAAATATCGAATAACAAAAACAAAATAGATGAATTATCAGATCTTAAATATATACTAGCAACCACTACAACAGCAACAGCAAATTTTACTAAAATTACTTTAAATAGTGTTGTTTTACAAAAAGGTAATTTTACTCTTTCTAATGGAAATATTGTTATTCCTAGTGGAGTATCTTTAGTAAGAGTATCAGGTGGAATTATGGGAGATACCACAAATAAAACTACTCGTTATTTATGGGGAGAAATAAGACACAACAATACATTAGTATCTTCTCATATGTCTCCTGTAAATGGAGATGATTATATAGGTTGTTCCATGCCACCTACAATAGTAGAGGTTCAAGAGGGAGATACAATATCTCTAACTGCAAGTAATAGTGCAGGAGTAAAAAATAGAACAGGAAGAAGTAATGTTTGGGTATTTGTAGAAAAAATAAATAATGTTATTTAAGAAAGGGGAAACAATGGAACAAGAAATATTAATGACTATTGTAAAATGGTTAATACCAATTGTATTAACTGGTATTAGTACAATGATCATAAAGATATATAAAGACAATAAATCAGTTAAATCAGCAATGCTATCTCTTATAAGAAGTCAAATTGTATCAAAATGTGAAAGTTATCAAACAAAAGGCTTTTTACCAGAGTATGCAAGATACTGCTTAGAAGATCTATTTACTCAATACAAATCATTAGGTGGTAATCATGGAGTAGAGGTGTTAGTCAACAATACTTTTGAATTACCAAGTAAAAGTTAAAAACTAGGATTTCTCCTAGTTTTTTTTTATACACAAAATTTTTAAAAAATTGTGCAAATTTGTATTTTAAGGAGTATTTTTGCATGAAAAAGTGCATTTAGATGCAGAATAAGAGAAATTTGCTCCTAAATATGCTCTGAAATTTAAAAATTGGCCATTTGCATGTATTAACTTAATAGGTTAACATATGCCATGAAAGGAGGGATTATATGTACCAAACAAGAATATTAAATGAAAAAGAAATATCAGAATTTAATGAGAAGTATAATACTAATTATCAATCTATTATAATAAAGAAAAAAAATAACAATTATCAAGCGATTCTTGATTGTTCTAAGAAAATGAAGATGTATTCAAAAGAAGTGGCAAATTATTTTATATAATTGCCACTTTTTTGCTACTTTTTTGCTACTATTACTAATTGTTTTTTTAGGACATATTTTTCTTGTCTTTTTTTAAAAATGTACTATAATGAGAACAAATGAGGGTTAATAAATTGGTTTAATATAAAGGAATAGTAATTGATGTTATCTATTTAATTGTTCCCGCTATGCTCCACCATATTTGATTATTACCCAGATTTGGGTTTTTTTTATGCCGATATAGTTCAGTGGTAGAATAGGTCCTTGGTAAGGATCAGAGGTAAGTTCAATTCTTACTATCGGCACCATTGGGAAATCTGTCCAGACTTTTATAGATTTGGACTTAATATAGAAAATATCAATTTCTAAAAGAAGTTGGTATTTTTTTGTTGATTAAGTTAAGGAAAGGACAGGTTTAAATGATTAATATTGTAAAGAAAGAATTAGAGTTTGATAATGAACTAAAAAAGAAGATAGAATTTATATGTGGATTTTGTAATACTACTCCAACAATAATAAATGGAAATATAAGAAATATTGAACGAACTAATTTATCCTACATTGAACCTCATAGAATAATAATTAAAGGAATAACATTTCTAGCATTTAATTATTCAAAAACTTTATATGTTGGTAATCTATCAAATAAACTAGAAATAAACGAATTAGAGTCATTTATCAAACAATTAACCTAAATATAAGTAAATAATACTAACTTCTTAAAAACTAGCCATATTTGGCTTAAAATCGGCTTATGTATTGACATTTTCTGGAAATTCTATATAATAATCAGACAAGAAAACGAGTTTTATGTTTTTGAGGGGTGCAATATGAAACGAAGTTTAATTCATATAGAAAATTTAGTAGTAAATTCAAGAGGTGTCAAAGACATAAGATAGTTATGTTTTTGTTGCCTCTTTTTTGGTGGAGATAGAATAAGAAAGGATTGATTTTATGAATGAAGAAAAATTAAAAAAAGTAGCGGGAATATATATTCGTGTATCAACTGAAGATCAAGCAAGAGAAGGATTTAGTTTACCAGAACAAGAAAAAAGACTTCGTGCAATGTGTGAGTATAAAGGTTATGAAATATACAAAGTTTATGAAGATGCAGGAATAAGTGCTAAAACAGGAAATTATAGACCAGCATTTGAAGAATTAAAGAAAGATATAGAAGATAAAAAAGTAAATACTATTGTTGTATTAAAACTAGATAGATTAACAAGAAGTGTTTATGACTGGGAAGGTATTGTTAAGTTTTTAGAGAAAAATAATGCTTATATAGATTGTGCTAATGATGAAATAAATACAACAAATGCAAATGGTAGAATGATAGCAAGAATACTTACATCAGTTTCACAACAAGAAATAGAAAGAACAAGCGAAAGAACAAAAATAGGACTAGCTGGAGCTATTGCTTCTGGTCATATTCCACATAAGGCACCTTTTGGTTATAAAAGAATAGATAAAAAACTTGTTCCAGATGAAGCAACAAAAGATGATATTATTAGAATATTTAATTTATATCACGAAGGTAATTCTTATCAGACAATAAGCAATATTTACAATAATGAAAAAGTATTAGGTAAAACTAATTGGAAAGACTCTACTATATTAAAAATAATAGAAAATGAAATATATAAAGGTGACTTTGTTCACGGAAAAAGAACAGGAAATCCTACTTATTATGAAAATGTAGTTGAGCCAATTATTTCTAAAGAATTGTGGGAAGAATGCCAAGTTCAAAAGAAAAAGAACTCTCGTAATTATAAAAGAGATAAAGATTATTTATTCTTACAAAAACTTAAATGTCCTAAATGTCAGAGAATACTTGGTGGAAATGCAACAAGAAAGAAAAATGGAAATGTTTATTATTACTATCAATGTCACGATTGTAAAATAACAATTAGAGAAAAAGATATAGAAAAAGAATTTGATAGATTTATAGTAGATATTCAAGAATATGATGCAGTAGTAAATCAATCATTACTACCAATGATACAAACCAAACTTGATAATCCAAAAGAAAAATTAATTAAGGAATTAAAAGAACAACAACAAAAACAAGAACGAATTAGAAAAGCATATGTTAATGGTTCATTTACTATCAAAGAATATGATGAAGAACGAGAAATCGTAGAAAAAACAATAAGCAATCTTGAAATTAAAATAAGGAATTGTGAAGTATGCAACGAATTAAAATTCACACCAGAAGATATATTAATTAAGCGAGATATTGATTATATAAATCAGATAGTCTATCCAGAAGAATACGAAGAAAATACTTATATGTGGGAAGATTATACAAGAAAAGAAAAAGCTGATTTAATAATGAGATATGTAGATAATGTAGAATTAGAATATTATGTTGATAATAAAGTAAGAATTGGTGAAGTTAATTTTAGAGAAAGCATTTGTAAACCTTGTAATGAATTATATGATGCAGGTTATTTAGCAAAAACTGATTATGCACTTGTAGGAAATGTATTAACAAAATGGCGATTTAGTGAATACTTACCAATTGAAAAAGTTAGTGAAATAGTATTCACATTAAGACAATTTTATGATGTAGGATACTTTGAAGCAACATATTATTATGATGATAAAGTAATGTTTTTCAATGATGTAGAAAATAGAAAAATTGTAAGAATATTCCCAATAGAAGATTATAAGAAAATGGATAAGATAGATAAGATTGAACTTGGGGCAATTTATATAACTAAAGATACAAAATGTTTATTAGAAAATAAAGAAGATTTATTTACTTCAATACCAGAAAGAACTAATTGTAGAATATATGAACTTGATGAGGAAACTAAAAATAAAAAAATAAAAGTAAAAGAGGAACTTGAAGAAATTAAAGAGAAATATAGAAAGAAAAAAGATGATAATGTTAGTCAAGAACAACGATAGTTGCTTGTGAAATTCTTGACTAACAAAATATAAAAACATAATGGAAAAATATCAAAACAAAAATATTTTTTGCTTTTGATGTTATCTACTTAAAAAGATTTTTTTGTTAACTTTTTTCTAAAAAAAGTTATAACAAACGAACACGTTTTGTTGAACTTAGTTCAATGAAAGTGGGAAAAGTTTGTTAAATAAAATTATGAAAACTTTTACTTACATTGTTTGTAAAAGTATTGAATAATTTTCAAAGATAAAATAAAAAGCAGTGCTTTCTATTTTATCAATAGTCTTATGTAGTTTTACTTCATTACGAAGTTTTGAAGTATTACGAAATAAGACAAGCGGATTCTAAGGTTGCTAAAACCTTAGCCCCCATATTTTGATATAAACGAAGTGCAATGTCAAAATATATAGGGGGTTAGAGATTTTGACGAGCAAAATATACCTTCTATATATACCTATCATTATATATTAGAAGGCTCTATTTAAAGGGGGTTAGAAAAACATATGGAAGAACAGAAAGAATTAGGTTATTCACTACATTTAAGTAATGATAGAAATAAATCTAAAAAAG